>ULMC01039501.1_pt1 | contig 10695 bp, 9 predicted proteins | sample 1951541 | NCBI WGS metagenome assembly ULMC01 (sample SAMEA4835539, study PRJEB28245) | human gut metagenome | biome: gut microbiome; material: fecal sample | place: Denmark | collected 2008 | reverse complement strand
ATTAAAAACCCTGCCATTTACCACATAAATTTTAGGATTCTCGTTCATAAGAGGTCATCAAACAAGTAGGAAATACGGAATACCGGACCCTCTTGGAGGAACGATACCTTTGCTTCATCACTTGGGAGCAGATTGCTGTTGATATGGGATACGAACTACGTTATCTCCATAAACTTCACGGGAAAGCACTGGAAGAAGTAAAAATTCCACCTTCCTGCGAAGTGGACATGAAATGACATAGAAAGACACCCACGCCTTCTGATATTATTATAATAGCGAAAATGAAAATTACAGAGAACCTTATGGGAGCAATCCTACAGGGCTTTTCTTATGTCCACACGGAAGGAGAAACACGATGCCAAGGAAACCAAAAACGTCCCTGCTCCTATCCCGGTTGCTGTACTGTTGTTCCTTTTGGTCAGGGCTTTAAGGACATGTCTCCTCCGACAAAGGAATCTTATTCCTATTACCCCTGCATACTTTACCTTATAATACGCATGCTATTAAGGGAAAATTCCCTTAATATGTTGCCGTTTCCCTTATTTTGTGGTAATATTTAAGGGAAATAATCGGAGGTGAAGGAAATGAGAACTTTTAATTACTCTGAAATCAAGAAGCAAAAGTGGGATTCAGATGTTCTTAGCTTAATTGCAGCAATTTATAAAGAGGCCGGTAAACAGGAAATGTACCTGAAACAACGTCCTGAAGAATTAGAAAAACTGGTTGAGATTGCTAAAATACAAAGCACCGAGGCATCAAACGCAATTGAGGGAATTGTTACAACAAGCACTCGTATCAAGCAGATTGTAGAAGAAAAAACAACACCAAAGAACCGTGATGAGCAGGAAATTGCAGGGTATCGCGATGTTCTTAATATTATTCACGAAAGCTTTGATGCAATTCCTATCACACAGAATTATATTTTACAGCTTCACAAAATATTGTATAGCCACATGAATAATCCTATGGCCGGAAGAACTAAAAGTGTACAAAACTATATTAGTGCCACCTATCCAGATGGCCATGTAGAAACTCTGTTCACTCCACTTGCTCCATACGATACTCCACAGGCTTTAGATAGAATATGTGAGGAATATAATCGTGTCATTGGAAATATGGAAGTTGAACCCCTGATTGCAATTCCAATCTTCATTCATGACTTTCTTTGCATCCATCCGTTCAATGATGGAAATGGACGAATGAGCCGTTTGCTTACAACACTTCTGTTATACAGAAATGGCTTTTATGTTGGCAAGTATATTTCATTGGAAGCTAAGATTGCCAAGAACAAGGACCTGTATTACGACGCACTTGGTCAGGCACAGATTGGCTGGCATGAAGGGACAGAGGACTCAGTTCCATTTATCAAGTATTTGCTTGGTACTGTTCTTGCTGCATACAAAGATTTCGAAGAACGTTTTGAACTTGTTGAAACAAAGTTGCCAGCTCTCGAAACAGTCAGACGAGCAACCTTACACAAAATAGGTCGCTTCACAAAGCAGGATATTCGTGAGCTTTGCCCTTCGCTTAGCGTCAGCTCTATAGAGGGCTCACTAAGAAAATTAGTCGCATCTGGTGAACTAAAACGTGAAGGCTCAGGAAAGAACACTTGCTATTTTAGAATGAAATAATACCATTAAGTATTTTATATTTCCCTTAAACATTTCCATTTTTTAAGGGAAAGTCACCGTAATTAAGGTTAAGCATCTGCAACTTATCCTCTGTACCCTTTCATTTTATTTCTTTAGCCACATATCTTATTTTCTAAGATTGCTCTCTTTATCGAAAAAAGCCTTCTCTAATGCATCATATTCTTCTTCAGAACACACTTCCTTACACTTTTTCTGATAGTTCTTTGAACGCTCCAACATATCTATAATCTTATCGCACGGAAACTCTTTACACTGATTACATTTTTCAATACCATGCTTATACAGTATATTTCCTCATAAGGATTATAGCAATTTGTAACAGATGAAAGAAAAGCTGTCTTCCCTTCTATTTTATTTGCTTATCGGCTTTGAGCATCTTTTGATATCTATAAATGTACCCCATTTTTCCTTGTGTCCTGTAAATCTTTTCATGAAACTGGCATAACATTATTTACATCCATGTGGACAGCCCACATATGGATTAATAACATAATCACCGGCAGGGATATTGGATTTTGTCAGATAATCCTTTGCCTCAATTTCCTTTTCAATTATATTCATTATCGAATAGCTCCTCCATGAAAATGACACTCATATATTTTTTCATCTATGTAAAATATTTCTTCATATCCCTGAAACCATACAAACTCGCCATCTATTTTGCAATGATAGTGATAATCTCCTTTTGCATATATCTCTGGACCACGAAATGGCAACTCTGCCGAAACTTGCATAAGCACCTCTTTCAAGAAATTGCCACTGAAATTCTCCCCTATCACACGTCCTACATAGTTCATGCTCCAAACAGGATTCTCACGCAACCCCCGTCAGCTATTTCTACCTAAACCATCTTCCGATATCACAGCTTGAAAAATGATACCAATTATCTACTATCTTAAACTTGTGCATTCTCTCAGTACGAATACCACTGATCTCACCGGGCTTGGGAGTCTTCCCATCTGACGAATATACATATGCCTCTCTGCCATTCAGATTACAAAAAGAGACAAATCCTTTATTCACAACTATACGATCTAAATTCTGTCCATCTAAATAATAATTTTCATAAACCTTCTGGAAGAATTCACGACTTACACCATCGAGTTTAATTTTTCTTGAGTCAGCATAGCAATATAGTGTGTTGTCATCATCTGTAAATGAATAAACTACCTTGGATGTATATTCGTTAGAGTTATAATCGTTCAAGCAAAAAACCGCCACATAATCATATGCGTCAAGTTCCTTAATAAATCTTTTTACAACATACTCATCTGGTCTATTTAATTGCCATATAACCAATACTACAACCAATACTGTTGCAAGAGAAATTATGATCAGTTTTTTATGTCGTAACTTTTTCATTGTAATGTTCCCCTTATTGTTTTCTCAATAATACATATTGATTTTTCTACTTAACCCCATACTCTGCTTCCTTTCGTTCTCTTATAATTTCTCCTTTTTGTATTTTCCTTTTTGCACCCCTTTCTCCATTTGTTGAATAAAATAATTATATTATATTTTATTCTGCTATTCAAGGAAATTATTATAACGCTATGTCAATATTGCAATAGTGTAAAAAAACAGGGACATGCGGATACAATCCGCACATCCCTGTGTAACATTTTTATTTACAATGCATTAAGCATTCTTCTTAACACCAAGTGTTACCTTCTCACCATTGATGTTCCATTCCTTTGAATATCCGTCAACTGAGCCTGTAACCATATCTGTAGCCATAACGTCTACCTTGATACTGTCTGCATTTGCAGCGATAACTGACTGAACCTTATCGCTTCCTTCAGCGTAAACAGTTATCTTATCCATTACCTCGAAGCCTGCTTCTTTTCTCATGGTCTGAATCTTTGATACGATCTCTCTTACGAAACCTTCCTCTAAGAGCTCCTCTGAAAGCTTTGTATCGATAACTACTGTTACTCCGCCGTCACTCTCTGAAACGAAGCCATCCATCTGTGCCATATCTATAAGAAGATCTTCTTCAGCAAGGGCGATCTCTACGTCATCAACTGTGAACTTAAGAGCGCCATTTGCCTTAAGCTCTGCCATGGCTTCATTTCCGTCTACTGATGAAAGATATGCCTTGATACCGCCAAGGTGCTTGCCATACTTTGGTCCTACTGTTCTAAGCTGTGGCTTGAAGCTGTAGGTTGTATGTGCTGATACATCATCTGAGAATACCACATTCTTGATGTTAAGCTCGTCCTCGATGATAGCCTTTTCCTCACCCTCAAGCTTCTTGTCAGCCTTAACATACATTGTACCGATAGGCTGTCTGTTCTTGATATTTGCAGTGTTTCTTGCAGCACGTCCGAGAACTACGATCTTAAGGATCTCGTCCATAGCTGTCTCAAGCTTAGGGTCTATCATCTGCTCGTCCACTGTAGGGAACTCGCACAGATGAACTGAAAGTGGTGCATCTTTATCTATATTTCTCACAAGATTCTGATAGATATCCTCTGCCATGAATGGGATCATTGGTGCTGCAGTCTCAGCTATTGTAACCAATGCTGTATAAAGAGTCATGTAAGCATTTACCTTATCCTGCTCCATTCCCTTTGCCCAGTATCTCTCACGGCCACGACGAACATACCAGTTACTTAAATCATCAACAAACTCCTCAAGAACTCTTGTGGTCTCAGGGATCTTGTAATTTGCAAGGTTGTTGTCCACTGCCTTAACAGTTGAGTTAAGCTTTGAAAGAAGCCACTTGTCCATAAGTGAAAGCTTCTCGTAGTCAAGCTCGTGCTCTAATGGGTTGAAATTATCTATATTTGCATAAAGTACATAGAAAGCATATGTGTTCCAAAGTGTTCCCATGAACTTTCTCTGACACTCTACTACTGCGTCCTCATGGAATCTGTTAGGAAGCCATGGTGCTGAGTTGCTGTAGAAGTACCATCTGATGGCGTCTGCACCGTACTTGTTCAGTGCGTCCATCGGATCTACAGCGTTACCCTTTGACTTACTCATCTTCTGTCCGTCCTTATCCTGAACGTGACCAAGAACGATTACGTTCTTAAATGGTGCCTGGTCAAAGAGCAGTGTTGATATAGCCATAAGTGAGTAGAACCAGCCTCTTGTCTGGTCAACAGCCTCACTGATGAAGTCAGCAGGGAAGTGCTGCTTGAAGATGTCCTCATTTTCAAATGGATAGTGCCACTGTGCAAATGGCATTGATCCTGAATCGAACCAGCAGTCAATAACCTCTGATACTCTGTGCATCTGCTTACCACACTCAGGACACTTGATAGTAACAGCGTCGATGAATGGGCGGTGAAGTTCAATGTCATCAGGACAGTTGTCACTCATACTCTTAAGCTCTGCCTTTGAACCGATGGCATGTCTGCAGCCGCACTCGCACTCCCAGATATTAAGTGGAGTACCCCAGTAACGGTTTCTTGAAAGTCCCCAGTCCTGAACGTTCTTGAGCCAGTCGCCGAAACGTCCCTTACCAATGCTCTCAGGGATCCAGTTTACTGTATCATTATTCTTAACAAGCTGATCTCTTACTGCTGTCATCTTGATGAACCATGTATCTCTTGCGTAGTAGATAAGTGGCTTGTCACATCTCCAGCAGTGTGGATATTCATGCTCAAACTTAGGTGCATCGAAGAGGAGTCCTCTGTTGTCAAGGTCTACAAGTACCTTAGGATCTGCGTCCTTTACCCATAAGCCTGCAAATGGTGTCTCTTCTGTCATCTCACCCTTGCTATTTACAAACTGTACAAATGGAAGATCATACTTTCTTCCTACATTTGCATCGTCCTCACCAAAAGCAGGAGCTATGTGAACGATACCTGTACCATCTGTCATTGTTACATATGAATCACATGTGATGTAGTGGCCCTTCTTCTTCTGGGCTGCTGCCTTATCTGCTGCTGCCTGGTAAAGTGGCTCATACTCCTTGTACTCAAGATCCTTTCCTTTGTATGTCTCAAGAATCTCATAAGCCGCTACAGCAGGTGAATCCTCTGTTGCTTCCTTTGCAAGTCCGCCTAATACCTTATCAAGAAGTGCCTCTGCCATGTAATATGTGTATCCGTCAGCAGCCTTAACCTTAACGTAGGTCTCATCCGGATTTACACAGAGGGCTACGTTTGATGGAAGTGTCCAAGGTGTTGTTGTCCATGCAAGGAAATATGCATCCTCACCTATAACCTTAAATCTTACTACTGCTGAACGTTCTTTAACTGTCTTATATCCCTGGGCAACTTCGTGGCTTGAAAGAGGTGTACCACAACGTGGACAATATGGAACGATCTTGAAGCCCTTGTATAAGAGACCCTTATCCCAGATCTTCTTAAGTGCCCACCACTCTGACTCGATGAAGTCATCATGATATGTTACATATGGATTATCCATGTCTGCCCAGAAACCAACTTTTCCTGAGAACTCTTCCCACATGCCCTTATATTTCCATACTGATTCTTTACATTTCTGGATAAATGGCTCAAGACCATACTCTTCTATCTGTTCCTTGCCATCAATTCCAAGAAGCTTCTCAACCTCAAGCTCTACAGGAAGACCGTGAGTATCCCAGCCTGCCTTTCTTACTACATTATGTCCCTTCATTGTCTGATATCTTGGGATCATATCCTTGATTACACGGGTAAGGACATGTCCTATATGTGGCTTACCATTTGCTGTTGGAGGTCCGTCATAGAAAGTATAAGTTGGCAAATCCTTTGTTTCTTCTACACTCTTCTCAAATATCTGGTTTTCCTTCCAGAAATCCAGTACCTTCTGTTCACGCTCTACGAAATCGAGCTTTGTGGATACTTTGTTGTACATCTGATCCATCGTCCTTTCATTTTATTTTTTCAAAAATATAATTTAAAAAGCCCTTCCGTCGTAATCAGGACGAAAGGGCTTGAAATTCGTTATACCACCTATTACCACTATACTTATTGCCTGTGCGACCACAATATCTATGATCCCTTAACCACCTGCAATGCATACACGTTTCCGTTAACGCCGGAAATACGACAGAGCCTACTTGATAAGATCATATCTTTCGGTCTGCAACTCCAGAGTGATATTCGATCAGCCACTACTTGCACCGGGCTTTCACCATCTCCGGCTCGCTTAAAGCTTTCACATGCTGTCTACTGTCTCTGTCATTGTTTTTGATCATGTTTATTTTTAACATGCTTAGTATAGCAACTTATATTTTTATAGTCAATAAGTTATTCTCACTTTTGACCACATTTAATCTGCCTTACTTATATAATGAGTGATACCAATCTGCACTTCCTATAACACTCTGGATATTGCTTATAGTTGTTCCGTCTGCAATCTTTCCACCGAGGAAATCGAGGAATACGCATACGATAAGGCATACAAGAACTGTTGCTGCCGCTGCGATTATCTTCTGGTTAGGGTTGAGATTTGCAACGTCCATAACTGCCTTGATAGCAAGCATTATTCCGACAAACATGATACTTCTGTAGAGTATATCTGCAAATGAACCAATGGCTCTTACTTCTGTAAGTGCTGCAAGAAGTGAGATTATACAGCTTGCTGCAACTGCAACAGCACCATATGCTGCGGCAATACCTGTAGCTGTGATAGCCTGGTTAAAGTTTACTCCGCCTCTGAATACTATGCCGATAAGTAATGTTGCAACACCGGCAACAGCAAATTCAAGTACGATAACCATGATAAGTGCGTAGAATATAGGATTTGCAAGGTTCTTTCCGCCTATAACCGCAAGTGAAATAAGTACGAACAGGAATGATACAATGGCATGTAAACCAATGAAGATACTTCCTGTAGCTATATTTGCTGATGACATAAGATTTCTTATAGCGTCAGCAGGCGATGTAAGAAGACCTAAGAAGCCCTGGATGCAGTTTGTCACAACCGGATTTGGCTGTGGCCTGTACTGCTGACCACCCATCGGCTGTCCGTACTGTGGACCACCCATTGGCTGTCCGCCAAACTGCTGACCGCCCATTGGCTGTCCGTACTGCTGACCACCCATTGGCTGTCCGTACTGTGGACCGCCCATTGGCTGTCCGTACTGTGGGCCACCCATTGGCTGTCCGCCAAACTGCTGACCGCCCATTGGCTGTCCGTACTGCTGACCACCCATTGGCTGTCCGCCGACCTGCGGGTTATTCATCTGTGGATTATTCATATTTCCCTGTGGATCCATCTAAATATTACCTCCTTGTTTCCCGAGAAGCACACATATATGTATTGTTAAAGTCTTTGTGCTTCATCCCCTGGTTTAGGTGTACAATGTCCTAATTGTACCCACTGCCATGATATCATTTAATTACGGATTTGTCATTAAAACAATCCAAATTTGCCAAATTATACAGAGATTTTGGGCAATTTTTACCCAAGCGGTCGTCACCCTACCAATATCCGGGTATCCATCGGAACACTGTCGGTGAAGAAGTCCGGGACTTTGGCGGTTTTATTTCTTATTATTTTTGTGCCTAAGTGGGGATTGCATATGGTTTTTTGCAACTTTTGTGGATATTTTTCAGTAAATATGGTGTTTTTAACTATTTGTTCCCTATTTTTATCAATTTATCAAATCATCTGGTTTTAATCGTGGAATTATACACCTTTTCATGATATTATTAAGATTAGAGATATTTATACCAAACAACCGTAAATTTTGTTTGATATATCAACCGACAGTTTGTATTGGAGATGCCATGAAGAAAATAAGTCTTATAATACCATGCTATAATGAAGCCCCTGCACTTCCATTATTTGCAAAGGAATTGAATAAAGTCATAACTCAGATGAACAAAGAAACTCACGATTACAGCTTTGAAGTATTGCTGATCGACGATGGCTCCACAGATGAGACCAAAGACGTTATGAAGGATCTGTGCCACAGAAGTAATCTCTGTGAAAATCCATCTGGCGCCCGTCCTTCCGCCACCGACAAAACAACTTCCAACAAAACAGCTGTTTCAGACGCTTCATTTCCGGAAAATATCGCTTACAAATATATCTCATTTTCAAGGAATTTCGGAAAGGAAGCAGCCATGTATGCAGGTTTCTCCAATGCCTCCGGCGACTATGTGGCGGTTATGGACGCTGATCTTCAGGATCCGCCGACACTTCTGCCTGAGATGATCCACATTCTTGAGACTGAGGACTACGAGAGCGTTGCTACCAGGCGTGTCACCAGAAAGGGCGAACCCCCTATCCGGTCATTTTTCACAAGGCAATTCTATAAGCTCATCAACAAAATTTCCGATGCAAATGTAGTTGACGGTGCCAGAGATTTCCGCCTTATGAAACGCGAGATGGTGGACGCCATCCTTGCCATGAGCGAATACAACAGATTTTCCAAGGGTATATTTGGCTGGATTGGTTTTAAGACCAAATGGATAGAATTTGAAAATATCAACAGAATTGCAGGCGAGACCAAGTGGAGCTTCTTTGGCCTGTTTAAATACGCCGTAAATGGTATCATTAATTTCTCCGAAACTCCTATGTCTGTAGCGTCGGGCTTTGGAATTTTTTGTACCATACTGTCATTTGCCATGTTGCTGTTCTTCTTCATAAGAAAGCTGATATTCGGCGATCCCGTAGCCGGCTGGCCATCTCTGGTCTGTATCATCCTTTTTATTGCAGGACTGCAGTTCCTGTGCATGGGAATAATGGGCAAGTACATTGCGAAAACCTACACAGAAGTGAAGGAGCGGCCGCACTACATCGTCTCCGACAGCGATATTGAAGATATCAAGAAAATAAAATAGGATTGGGACTTTTTGCTCCCAATCCTATTTGTATATTAATAAACACATATTTATCACTTTGTCTTCTACTTTTCAAAGATGTGAACATCACATAATTCATATACACTATCGTAAACGTGTCGCACATTGCATAATCTATATACACTATTGTAAGCATGTCGCACATTGCATAATCTATATACACTATTGTAAGCATGTCGCACATTGCATAATCTATATACACTATTGTAAGCATGTCGCACTTTGCATAATCTATATACACTATTGTAGGCATGTCGCACATTGCGTAATCTATATACACTATTGTAAGCATGTCGCACATTGCATAATCTATATACACTATTGTAAATATATCGCATCTTTTCCTTTTGCATACAATAATTATCTGAGGTATTTTTCCACTTTGTTTTCGATAATCTTAGTGCTTATAATACTCTCTGAAGTTTCAAATGTAGCAATCAATTTTTCACCAATATATATGCCATTTTCTTCATATACCTGTAATTTCTTTATGGCACTTCTGGCATATATGGGATCGTCCATTCTTCCATCATGTTCCCAGTATATTTCTCCACCGGTTGTAGGCGACAAGAAAGTGAAATCAGGATAAACTATTCCCACACCTCTTAACCGTAATGGTTTTTCATACTTATAGCAAATACCATGATGATAGAAATAATCTGCCAAGATCTTTTCTGATTTTGATCTGACCTGCTCACCCTTCTCTGTCAATATAACTGTCGTCCCTTCTTTAAATTCTTTTCCCCTGTATTCCTGTTTGATCCACTGATCTTTTTTGTCTTCCCAACTTAACTCAATAGGCTCAACCAGCTTTTTCCGTTCTGCATGCATGCTGTCATATATCTTCTGTATCTCATCATTTTCATACCCTTTTAGTAATTTTTCTATTTGTTTCAATCTTTTTTCCGCAAGTCTGCTCACCTTTTCAAGATATGTTTTCTGAGCAAGCAATCTTGCCTGTTTCATATTTTCCGCACTCATTCTTGACAAATAAGTTTCTGTGCTACCCTCTGTGCTACTATGTACAACATAATATCTATAAGCTTCTTCATTAACTGAAATCCTTAATTTGCCAGTCACTTCATTTATTTCCTGTAATTGCAGTTGTGTTTGTGTTTTGGTAATAATTTGTTTTAGATATTTTTCTTCCAATAGCAATTTTTCCTTTAATCCATTCAATAATTCCTTCTCCTTGTTATTCGATTTGACTTTGTTTCTCACTTTTTTGATTTTAAGTCATTGTTTTTCCGGAACTTTCTTGACCTGTTTCTCAC
>ULMC01020548.1_pt1 | contig 10776 bp, 8 predicted proteins | sample 1951541 | NCBI WGS metagenome assembly ULMC01 (sample SAMEA4835539, study PRJEB28245) | human gut metagenome | biome: gut microbiome; material: fecal sample | place: Denmark | collected 2008 | reverse complement strand
TGCTCTTCCCCCAAGATTCCGTGAAGAACCATTTTTAAGGCGACACCGCACAGCCGGGCGACGTCTTAACCCTACTGCCTCCTGCTCATTTTGCGTGAGCAGGAGGTTTTTTTTATTCCACCTTTTTTATTCCATCATTTTATTTTTTGTTGGGATGTGCTGAAAAATGTTGATTATTTTTCATATTGCGCTGCAAGGACATTTTGTCTACAATGAACTCATTAGGAAGTCCGGAATTCCTACATCGTTTCCAAGCAAAACGACCCGAAATGGAAAGTGAGGTTTTCCCATGAAGAAACTGTCTGCGCTTCTCCTTGCGTTCGCCATGATGCTGACGATGCTCAGCGTCGCCTCCGCCGATGATGTACAGGTCATCCGCATGTGGTCGAACGACCAGCACGATCAGTCTGTCATCAAGGAAAAGATTGAAGCGTTCAATGCCACGATTGGCAAGGAAAACGGGATTGCCGTGGAGTACACGGTCTATGGCAGCGACTATTACAGCACGCTGGATGTTGCCGTGACCTCTAAGGAAGGCCCTGACATCTTTAAGTGCAACAAGATTGGCAACTACGCAGAAGCCGGCTACATTCTGCCCTGGGAGGAGATTCCCGCGCTTTCCACGCTGGTGGAGCGCTTCTCTTCCTACAATGCGCCCGGCTACGGCGAATTCTTCAGTCAAACGTATTCTGTGCCGATTCGCGTGACGACGTATGGCATTGCCTGCAACAATCAGATTTTCGAGGAGAACAATCTGGAACTCCCGAAGACGTGGGCAGAGATGGAAGAAGCGGCGCGCGTCATTACCCAGAACAGCCGTGGCCGCAAGTACGGCTATGCGCTGGCGATGGGCTACGGCTCCTACCACTACTTCTACGTTACGCTTGCTAACGGCGCAAGCGTCGGTGATGAGTACTTCAATCATACGACCGGCCGCTATGACTTCACTTCTCTCTCCGGCTTCCTGAAGCATGTCCGCACGTTCATTGATGATGGATCCATGTTCCCCGGCTATGAGAGCATGAACGGCGATACGGCTCGTGCGCAGTTCTCCGCCGGCAATATCGGCATGATCGGCGTTATGTCCTCCGACGTGACTACCTTCAAGAATCAGTTCCCCTGCGATTTTGAGTGGACGATGATTCCGTATCCCGTGGCGGATGCCGAACATTACTACAAGGAGCCTGTTGGTGTTTCCATGTCCTACGTTATCGGCGAAGCTGCAAAGAACTACACGGACAAGGTGGCACTGTTCCTGAATTACCTTTACAGCGATGAAGTGTTCCTTGCAACCAGCGATGCGCAGGTGGATATTTCCATCCTCGGCAACGAAATTACCAGCCAGTCTACCGCGACGGACATTGACCAGAACTGGCTGCGCTTCTCCGACATGGATACCTTCTGCATCAAGTACCCGAATCCGGACAGCAACCTGTTTATTGAGGGCGATACCTATCAGGACGTGATTAGCAAGATTCTCACCGGCATTGAGCCTGATATTGATGGCGCGCTGAAGGCATTGGACGAAAAGTACAATGCTGCGCTGGATGCAGCTGTGGCAAACGGCAAGGTTGTCCTTTCCGACTACATCGATCCCGACATTGCTGAAAAGATGCAGCCCGTCAAGTAATCGTCTGCCTTCGGAGGGAATCCCTTCTGCATTACGGATCGCAAGGGATTCCCTCTGCCTTTATCCTATTTCTAATGGGATTTTTCTCAAACAGGAGGAAGGATACATGACGAAAGTCATCAATCGCAGCAAGCCCGGCAGCTGCGCAAAGCATTTGTCAAGCAACCGGATTCAGGAGATTCTGATGATTCTTCCAATGACCATCGGATTTCTGCTGTTCTCCGTGTACCCGATTATCTGGGTTATCCGCTGGTCATGCTTCAATTATAACGGCTTCAGCACGCCCGTCTGGTGCGGGCTGGACAACTTCATCCGCGTCCTCACACGGGATCCTGCCTACTGGAACTCACTGCTGAATACATTCATCATCGCCGGGCTCAAGATGCTGGTGGAAATTCCGATGGCACTCATTCTGGCTGTGCTGGTCAACAATGCACGCCTTCGCGGCGGCAAGTTTTTCCGCGTTGTTTTCTTCCTGCCATCCGTGTTTAGTATTGCGGTCGTCGGGTTGATTTTCTCAATTCTTTTCAGCGCTTTTAACGGCATTGTCAATGCAGTCTTGTGGGAGCTTGGCATCATCAACCGCAATATCAGCTGGTTTGGTGATAAAACACATGCCATGTTCGTGATTATTCTGGTCTCTCTCTGGACGACCTTTGGTCTGAACATGATTTACTTCCTCATGGGTCTGCAAAACATTCCGAAATCGCTCTACGAGTGCGCGTCAATCGACGGCGCTTCGACCTTGCGGCAGTTCTTTTCCATCACTGTGCCGCTGCTGTCGCCGATCCTTCAGCTGGTGCTGATGCTCAGCGTTCTGGGAACGATGAAGATGACGGACTTGATTCTGGTACTGACCAACGGTGGCCCCGGCGGTACAACGGAAGTTGTGATGACCTACATTTTCAAGTATTTCTTCTCCTACGGCGACAACGCCGCGCGCGACGTACAGTTTGGCTATGCATCCGCGATGGCAGTCGTTACCGCGGTTATCCTCGGTATTACGACGCTGATTTACCTGCGTGTCTCCCGCAAAATGCAGAGCTATGATGAGTAAGGAGGAGAAAGAAGATGCGTAAGGTTACTGCTGTTTTCAGTAAGACACTGACCTATCTCTTCTTGCTGATTGTTGCAGTTTTCGCGGTTTTTCCTGTAATCTACATTTTATTGGGTTCTTTCAAATCCAATACGGAAATTCTTGTCGGCGGCGTTGACTTGCTGCCGAAAAAGTGGCTTTTCTCCAACTATGAGCAGGCATGGACGCTTGCGCGGTTCGGCTCGCTTACGATGAACAGCATTTTTTATTCTGCCTGTGTCGTCGTTGGTTCGATTATCACCTGCATTACGGCTGGCTATGTTTTTGAGCGGGGAAAAACACGGTTTGTCAAGGTTATTCATACGATGGTGCTGTGTTCTTTGTTTATCTCCATCGGTTCGCTGTCGCTGTATCCGCAGCTTCAGCTGGCAAAGGTGTTCCATCTGAATAACTCGCTCTGGGGGCCTATCATCATCCGTGTTTTCGGCATGAACGCCACGCAGATTTTTATTGCAACCGGCTTCATTCGGCAGATCTCGCATGAGATTGACGAGGCTGCGCAAATTGACGGATGCAGCTTCTTCGGCATCTTCGCCCGCATCATTTTTCCGCTGTGCAAGCCGCTGATTGCTACAACCGGTCTGATGGCATTCCGCACGGCATGGAGCGACTATCTGCTGCCGTATGTCTTTACGATTGCTGACCGCACGAAGTGGCCGCTGGTTGTCGGCGTGGTGAGCCTGAAATCCAGCGGTGAAGCAGCATCCAGCTGGAATTTGATGCTGGCAGGCATTTCGATTTCCATCTTGCCCATGCTTGTGGTATACTTGTTCCTGAATCGATACTTTATCTCAGGCTTGACGGAAGGATCCGTCAAGGGATAATACGATTTCCAGATTCACCTGCGCCATCTGCTTGCGCCTTTTCCCTTCTGGCGTCCGCTCATTCCACTTAGCGTAGCGCTGCTACGCTGCGTTTCATTCACGTTAGCCAGAATGAAAAATTCGCGGCGCATCTTGGCGCATTCTTATCTGGAAATCGTATGATCGTCTTACGCGGAGGGAACAGGGATGTTTTACGGCGTTACGCTCATGCTGATTGTGGTGATTATGCTGCTGGTGCTGGACCATAAAAGCCTGTACACACGGTTTTTCGTGGTTATGTTTCTGGGCGTGACCATTGCGTTCTTTTTCATGATTCAGCAGCTTTCCATCTTTGCTGACTACGGCGCTTACAGAAACCAAAGCAATTTTGTTCAGCTGGATTGGCGCATTTTCCAATTCATGACGGGACAAATGACAATCCCTATTCTCTGGCGGCTGCGCCTGATGAACATAGGCATCGCCCTGTATCTTCTGGGCATGACGCTGTTCAACCTCGCGTTTACGCTGGAATTGCAGCCCAAGCGTCCGAAACAGCCGGAGAGGCATAAAATCCGCTATCTGCTGCTGATTGTGCCCGCAATAGAACTGCTTGTGCAAGATCCCAACGTTATCGGGATGCTTTTAGCAAATAGCATTTTCTTCGCGTTCTTCTATCTGGGCACTTGCAGCATTTCGGTCGCAACGGTCATCAAAACTGGTTTCTGGCTTTTTCAGCCGTTGGATGGCGTGATTCCGTACTCCTACATCATCGGTTCCATCATCATTTTCCTGATTCTCAGCTTCTGTGCGTTTGCTTTGCTCAGCTGCCAGCTGGACGTACTCATTTCGCCGCTGACCGAACGGCGGATTCAGCGCAACATCGCTACGCTCAACGAAGCGCTTGGCGAAACACTTCACTCGCAGAAGAATGTTTTTTTTCTCCATGCAGATTCTGATGAACCGGATTGAACGTCAGGCGGATCTATCCAAAGTGCCGGAAGCTGCACGGCTGCATGAGCTGATTACTGCTTCGCTTGAGCGTACAGCAGAGATACTGGATGCCATTCGCCGCGTTGAAGCGCAAAGTGAGCAAGAAAACATTGTCAGCATTGTCTCCAACGCGATTGCGCAGCTGCATCTTCCGGATACCATCCATCTGCATTGGCATCCGGAGGACAGTGCAAAGGATAACACGACGGTTATGGTGAATGCATACAGCATGGAGCATGTGCTGGTCAATGTGCTGATGAACGCCGTTGAAGCGATTGAAACCGCAGGAAACAGTCATGGCCGCATTCGCGTAGAAACCGGGAATTTCCTTCGCTGGGTGGTTGTTAGTATTACCGACAATGGCTGTGGCATCTCGCATAAGGAGCGCGCCATGATTTTTGCGCCGCACTACTCCGGGAAAGAGGGTCGCTTGAATTGGGGAATGGGGCTTTCCTATGCATACCGAGTGGTGAAGGCGCACATGGGGCAAATCCACATTGACAGTCAGCCCGGTATCTACACGCGCGTGGTCATCATGCTGCCCGGTGGTAGACAGAAAAAGCACAAAAAGGTGGTTAGCGCATGATTCGTCTTGTTATCGTGGATGATATGCCGGATATTCGTAATTATCTTGCGGAGGAATTAGCTGCCGCGTCAGAGCAGTTTTCGGTTGTAGGCGCTGCGGAGGATGGTACAGAAGCTGTCAAGCTCGTTGATTCGCTCCTGCCGGACGTTGTCCTGATGGACATCCAGATGAAGACCCGCACAGAAGGAATTTATGCTATCCGCATCATTCATGAAAGGCATCCCGATATCAAGTGCATTGCCTTGACGATTCACGAGGATGATGAACTCATCTTCCAGGCATACCTTGCCGGTGCGGCAGATTACATCATCAAGACACGGAGCATTGACACCATCAAGAATTCCATTCTTGCGGTCGTCAACAATCGACTGCTTCTGCGTCCCGAAGTCGGTCAGCGGCTGATTCAGGAGTATCAGCGCGTTCAGAATCAAGAGAACCGCATGAAAGAAACCATGCAGGTGATGCTCAAAATCAACACGACCGAATATGAAATTCTGCGCATGGCATGTGCCGGCATGAGCTACAAACAGATGGCGCGGGAACGATATGTTGAAGAAACCACCATTCGTTCGCAAATCAACCACATTCTCAAAAAATTTCAGAAGAACCGCATGAAGGACGTTGTCGCACTGCTCAATGAACTGCACATTTTTTGAAAGGAAGGGTAACTATATGAAATATACTGAATTGGGCAAAACTGGCTTGCATGTTTCCGAAATTGGCTTTGGTGCGTGGGCTATCGGTGGACAGGCATGGGGAAATGACATCACCGACAAAAATGCCGTGGCTGCACTGCAAGAGGCTTGGCAGCAAGGCATCAACCTCTTTGACACAGCTGACTGCTACGGCGATGGCCACAGCGAAGCGCTGATTGGAGCATTCCTCCTTGGACAGCGCGAAAAGGCCGTCATCGTTACCAAAGGCGGTACGAACTACCGTGTGAAGGAACGCAGCAAGGACTTTACGCGCGATTACCTGATTCGCTCGTTGGATGAAAGCCTTGAACGGCTGCAAACGGACTATGTGGACGTTTATCTGCTGCATGTTCCCAACGCGCAGTGGCAGGACGAGGCGCATGTGCTGGATACACTGCGGGAAATCAAGAACAGCGGAAAAGCGCATTTTGTTGGTCTTGCCATGTGGGGGGCTGCGGATACGCTGCACGCGCTGGAGAAGGATACAGACGGCGTTATCGACGTGCTGGAGGTGCCGTTTAACATCCTCAACAAAAGCAACTTTGAGGTGCTCCGTATCGCCCGTGAGCGAAACATTGCCGTTCTGACCAGTGAACCGCTTGCCAGTGGCGTATTGACCGGCAAATACCATGCGCAGACGGACTTTGCAGACGGCGACCATCGCAAAGGCTTCTGGAATGATATGCGCTGGGAAACCATGGAAAGCTCTTTGCGGGAGATTGCCGCCTGCGCAAAAGAAGCCGGCATGCCGATGGCGGAGCTTGCGCTTGCCTATAACTTGAGCACACCCGGTGTTACCTGTGTGATTCCGGGCGGCAAAACGCCGGAGCAGGTGCGCAAAAATGTGCAGGCAGCCGGTTTGCGTATTCCGGAGGACATGCGTCAGCGCCTGGCAGACGTGCCCGGCTTTGTGTACTGATTGCAGGCGGGAGAAGCAAGATGAGCTGCATTTGTCTTGATACGAACTGGTTTCTGAAAGGCTTGGAATCGCCTTGTCCGCCGGACTGGACAGCACTCAGCGCACTGTTTTCGGAAAATTCAGATGCCTTTTCTCTTCCGCGTTTTCCTATGCAAGTGCATGATGTCCTGCTGGCATATGGTATCATCGAGAACCCGAATATTCGGGGCGTCAATCGCGACCTCTGGATTCACGAGCGCGACTGGGTGTACTGCTGCCGCTTTTCCGCACAGGCAAATGTACCATCCTTGCTAACCTTCGATGGCGTGGATACCTTTGCGGATGTGTGGCTCAATGGCACACTGCTTGGCAGCTGCAGCGATGTTTATCTTTCATGGGAGTATGATGTTGGCCATCTGCTGCGAACGGAGAATACGCTGATTGTCTACTTTCACGCTGCGCAGACGGAGCTGAAAAAACTTTCCTTGCCCGAACGCTATGCAGGGCTTGTCCCAACGATTTCTGCGGCTCGTGTTTTTCGCACGGGGTATCATGATTACTGCGGCCCATCTCCCTGCCTCATTCGCTGCGGTTTGTATGCACCTGTCACCCTGCGGCAGGCAGAACCTGTCGCCTTGGCGGAAATCACCTGCGACATATGGCTGACGGAAGATGGGGATGGCGTGGTGCAAGTCCAGCTGACATGGATGGGTCAGGCAGACACGCCGTACGCTGTTTCACTGGCGGATGCGCATGGAACAGTTGTCGCCGACGCTTCGGGGACAACTGCGCATGGCAGGCAGCGGCTCTCCTTGTCTGTCCATCAGCCGGAACGCTGGTATCCGTGGACGCACGGCACACCGACTTGCTATACGCTGACGGTACGCGCCGAAAACGAAGATGTTTCCTGGCTTGTCGGCTTCCGGCAAATTGACATCAGCGATAGGTTTCTCTTCCGTGTGAACGGAATGCCTGTGCGGATGTGGGGTGCAAACCTCATGCATCTGGACACCCTGACGAACTGCTATTCCCCGGAGAAAATGGCAAGAATCCTTGACCTTGCGCAGTTGGCCAACTGCAACATGCTGCGCATTTGGGGCGAAGCAGATAAATTGCCGGAAGCCTTTTATGAGGAATGCGACCGCCGCGGAATTCTCCTCTGGCAAGATTTTTTTCTCGGCTGCTCTTTGTATTCTGAAGAGGAGGATCAGCTTTCGCTTTATCGGCAGGAGGCTGAAATGCTGCTGCGCACGCGAAAGCACCATCCCTGCATCGCGCTGTGGTGCGGCGGAAACGAGCTGTATCTGGCGCAGGAATATCAGCACCCTGAAGCGCCGGTATATGGAGAAAAAATCATTCGTGAGGTATTCCCAGAAGTTTGCGCGCGGCTTGACCCGCATCGCCTGTATTACCCTTCTTCTCCCTGCGGCGGTTCCTTCGCGAACGACCCGCAATGCGGCGATACCCATGGCTACACACACCTGTGGTTCGTACCGGGACGCGCCTATCCGCACTTTTTGAGCGAAAACTGTCGTGTTTCTACCCCAACATGGCAAAGCATGAATCAGATGATGACGCCTGATGAGCTGTGGAAGGAAGGAGCGTACGCGCTGACGGCGCATCATCCCTGCGAAATTCCGGAAAGCTGGATGAAGCACACGCCCAACGAAGGCTGGCTGAAGCTGGGGCCTGTGGAGCATTATCGCGATGCAGAAACACCGCAGGAGATGGTGTACCGTGTCTGTGCTGCCCATGCAGAGTACATTCATGAACAGGTCGGCCGTTTTCGGCGAGGGCGTGCGCCGTGGGAAAATAGCGACATCCGCCATACCAACGGTCACCTGCTGTGGCGCTTGAATGAGAACAGCAACGTCATTTCCTTCGGGGTAGTAGACTATTTTCTGCAGCCCGGACATGCCTACTACGAAATGAAACGCTGCTATGCGCCCGTTTTCGCCAGCGTCACGCTGGATGATCACGCAGGCATTTATCTGACGAATGACACAACGAGAACCATTGCGGGCACTGTCGAGGTTTCCCTTTTCCATCTTGTAAAAAATGAGCGAACGCACCAAATGGAGCTTCCGTTCACGATAGAACCGGATGCAACAACACGGCTCTGCACATTGGATGAATGGGGACAGATCCGCAAAGAACAGATAGTCTGTGTGCGCGTACTGGATAAGCGCAGGACGCTGCTTGCCGAAACGATTCAGCCGCTGGATATTGAACGACGGCTGCCGTATCCCCAGCAAGTGGGGCTTTCGATGATTGCGTCGGCGGATACAGATACGCTGCTGCTGCGCTGCGAGCACTATGCCCGCTGCGTCTCGCTCTATGGCGACGGCTTTGAACCCCTGTTTGATGATAATTTCTTTGATTTACTGCCGGGCGAGACCAAATGCATTCGCGTACTGTGTTCGCCCAGCAGCGGCGTCATCTATGCAGAAACGGCGTTTGACCAAACCATCGTTTCCTGTCAATGGGATAAGGAGAAAGAAAAATGACCACGCAATTTTTAACGGAAACGGTGACGACTCCCGTCAACTACAACTGTGATGTGCTGGTCTGCGGCGGCGGCACAGCTGGTGTTACAGCAGCCCTCTCCGCAGCCCGCAATGGCGCGAAAACGATGCTTGTTGAACATGGCGGCTATGTTGGCGGTACGCTGGTGAACGGCGCAGGCCCGCTGCACAGCTTCTTCAATCTTTACCATGCCTATCCCGAAGCGGGAAAGCATCAGGTCGTTCGCGGCATTGCGCAGGAGATTGTTGAAAAACTGCAAGCGCGCGGAGAATCAACCGGCCACATGGAGCAAAAGCGCGGCGGCAACTACGACTCCGTAATTACGCTGATTGACTGGGAGGGCTATAAGGCGCTGGCGCTGGAAATGCTGCAGGAGGCGGGCGTTCAGCTGCTGCTGCATACGGATGTGGTTTCTGTATGCAAGGAAGACGACTGTGTGCACGATGTTGTCGTTCAAAACAAATCCGGCCGCGAGGCAATCTGCGCAAAGGTTGTGATTGATACGACCGGTGATGCCGATGTTGCCGCCTTATCGGGCTGCGAAGTCGAAAAGCGACACCAGACAACCAGTGTCGGAATGCCGTTCAGTATGCAGCATGTCGATATGAAGCGGCTCGTTGCTTATCTGGAGGATAAGCAGCTGATTACCCAGCTTGTATCTGGCGGCAAACTTTCGGAGGGCAATCAGGCAATCCGCCTTGGCTTTGATTTGAAAAAAGTGCCGGAATTTACACAATTCATGGAGGAGAATGGCATCTGGGGGCCGCTCGGCTATTCGCTGCACGAAGGCGAATTCACCTATATCAACGGCACATGCATCAAAAATGTCGATGCGACGGATGCACAGGCACTTTCGGATGCTGAAATCAAGCTCCGTTTGCAGGTCAAGCAGCTTTCTGATATGCTCATTCGCTATATTCCCGGCTTTGAACATGCTTATCTCAGCTGGACACCGGAAAAAGTGGGCGTTCGGCTGACACGGATTGTCAAGTGCGAACATGTCCTGACGCTGGATGAAATTGTTAGCGGCACACGCTTCCCTGACGAGGTTTTCCTTTACGGCTTCCACGACTGCGCGCCGCGGATTACCATTCGGGACGGCAAATGGTATGGCTTCCCGTACCGCGCGCTCGTGCCGGTAGGGGTGGAGGGGCTGCTGGTTGCCGGGCGCTGTGTGACCCGCGAGTGGGAAGCGCATATGTCCACCCGCAACACCGTTTCCTGCATGGCGCAGGGACAGGCCGTTGGTACTGCTGCCGCGCTGTGTGTCCGCGAAGGCGTGCTTCCGCGAAAGCTGGATGTGCAGCTTCTTCGCCGGACGCTGCGGGAGCAAGGGGTATTTCTTGACTGATACGATTTCCAGATTCAACTGCGCCATCTGCTTGCGCCGCGCTATGATACGGCAGCAGGCATCGTGATGCAGGGAAGGTGGTCATTTTATGAATCAGCAGCTTCGGCAGGATGCTGACCGCATTATTGCAGACGCGATTCATGCTGTTTTGCCTGATCAAGCGGTCATCCGGGCACTGGATGCAGCTTCTTTTCCTGGTCG
>ULMC01045712.1_pt1 | contig 10780 bp, 8 predicted proteins | sample 1951541 | NCBI WGS metagenome assembly ULMC01 (sample SAMEA4835539, study PRJEB28245) | human gut metagenome | biome: gut microbiome; material: fecal sample | place: Denmark | collected 2008 | reverse complement strand
ACCGGTACGCAAATGGCTGACCAATCGCTTTCTAAAAGGAGCACGTAAGATCAAGTAAATAAATTCAGCTTCATATAGCTTTCATAATCCTATCTCCCTTATTTATCGACCTTTACGCTGAAAGCATCCCTTTAGGGGATACTTTCAGCTTTCAGCCGTCACCACAACCGCAGAAACATTCATCAGTCGCACAGCCTCCTAACCACTTGATACACATTTCCATACTCTGTGTGCCGACGCACCACCCCCGCTTTCAGCAGCACTTGGCCGAAGCGCATAGGATTGACGCTGCGCATGGCAGCGGAATTCTTTTGCTGAAGTTCCCTGAAAATCTGGGCAGCCGTAAGACCGATACACTTCTCACCGGAATTCGCCACACGAAAATAACTATGAAAAACATCCTCTGCGGGACAAACACGGTAGAACGCCTCATTCTGCACCTGCAACACCTGTTCCTCTTCTTTGGTGAACCAATCGCGCCTCCCCGCAAGCAGTTCCGCCTTCAGTTGTGCATAAATCTGGTCATGTTCTATATGGGTACAATCAATCACCCGCTCCACTTCCACGCAAAGAAAACGGCGGCTTCCCGTAGGGTCGGTAAGTAAGTCGAAACGGTTACTGGTACCAATAAAAGAGGCGACACGAGGCAGTTGGCGGAAGCTCTGCTGATAGGCCTTACGAATATTCAAATCAGACATTTGCATCAGGTTCTTCAGCAACGGCATTTTGCTTTCGGCATACTTATCAAACTCGTCCATATTCAGCAAGCCCATTTCCGCCAAAAGGCGTTCCGCCTGCCCTTGCGAAGTAAGCTTCAAATTATCCACATAATATCGCCGCAGAGCCATCGGCATCAATGACTTACAAAATGTGGACTTCTGCCGTCCCTGCTCTTGACTTACAAGAATAGGCGCTACACTGTTGGCATGTATGCCTGCCAGCCCCGACCACTGCGCGGCAAGCCCCAGCATCCAGATGTGAAATCCCTGCACCCAATGCGGACAGTCGGAAACCCGCAAGGCGAGCTGTGTCAGCCGGTCAACGCCGTCCCATTGCGGCAATTCCTCCATATAGAGCTGAAAGGGGTGATAATCGGGAATGTAAGTAGAATAGATATAGCGACTCAAATCCTTGTCCCAACAAGGGATACCCTCAGCATGAGCCTCAATGCAGAAAGCGTTCAGGTTTCGCTTACCGACAGGCAGGAAAGCGAAATCACGCTGCCCGGCAGGACGGAATTCGGTCTCTTCCGTCAACAGATTATAACGGAAATCATAACGTTTCGTCAGAAAATCCATAACCTGTCTCGTCAGGCGAACCGTTGTATTCGTGTTGTCTCCGGATTCCGACGCCTCCGATGTTTTCTTTTTCGCTTTCTGCCTTTCCGATAAAGCCAACAACTGTTGTGCCTCGCGCAACAAGCGACGTTGTTCCAATGTCATTAATTTCTTTTTCATAACTTCTTTTCATTTTAATAGTAAACAGGTTTCGTTTTGTCAGTACCAACGCTACGAATTTACTACAACGAGAAAGCGCTTTGCAAGCATTCCATCAACTATTTTCCAGAGAACACAGTTAGAAAGAAAGTAAGGACTTTCATAGGTAAATCTTACTAATATCACTATCTTTGTATGCTGACTTATAAACGGCCCACTCCAGTTGTTCACTCGACCAACTCCAGTCACTCATTCTACCAACTCCAGTCATTCACTCGACCGACTCCAGTGGTTCACTTTCAAGACAGCACCTTCGAGTCAACAAGTATATACATTTAAAGCATTAAGAAACAAGCATTATGGCAATAGTTTACGATTGGTACGAGAACCCCAACGCGGAAGGGGAATCGGAAGAAAGAGGGCTGCATCCCCGCCCGTTGCTCAACGGCAAAGTGAGCATGGAGCAATTATATTATCGGGTACACGAACGCAGTTCGCTCAGCGTGGGTGATGCAAAAAGTGCAATAGACACTTTGACCCAGCTTTGCGGAGAAGAGCTACGCGAAGGTCGGGAGGTGCACATCGAGGGATTGGGCTATTTTTCCCCCACTTTGGAGGCCACACAGAAAGTGACCCGCAAGACCAAGAACAAGCATTTGAAACTACGCTTGAAAGGTGTTAGTTTTCGCCCGGACATTCGTCTGAAAGCCGCACTGGCAGGTGTTACAGCCACCCAAAGTAAATACACGCGCCACTCCCTGCGACTCTCCGAAGTAGAGATAGATATGCGCTTGAAAGAGTATTTCACGGAACATGAACTGCTGCTTCACATCGATTTCCAGGAATTATGCGGCATGGCACGCACCACCGCCAACAACCATCTGCAACGATTGCAAAAAGAGGGCAAACTGACAAATGTAGGAAGACGCGCACAGCCGATCTATCGCCCCATGCCGGGATATTACGGTATGTCGAGGGATGCGGAACTCAAGAGATAAAGTTAGAAACACTTCCCTTCAAAATAAGTGAAAGAAAACGCATCGTCGCTATAAGAACTTTTGTTATCTTTGTGTCGTTATGTGACAAAGCAACAGATTAAAAAACAATAGTAGGAGGACAGAAAATGGATCCATTGGAATATATAGTACCGAACAGAAAGAGACTTCCCTACGGAATGATGAACTTTGCGGTTATTCGCCGCGAAGACTATTATTATGTAGACAAAACCCGCTTTATCCCCCTGATAGAACAGGCGGATCGTTTCTTTTTCTTCATCCGTCCGCGACGCTTCGGCAAGAGCCTGACACTGAACATATTGCAACACTACTACGATGTAAACACCCGCGATAAGTTCGATGACCTCTTTGGTGGCCTCTACATTGGTGAACACCCCACACCGAACCGAAATAGCTACCTCGTGCTCTATCTCAACTTTTCCGGCATCAGCGGCGAGCTGAATGATTACCGCAAAGGGTTGGATGAACACTGCGGTACTACCATCGAGAGTTTTTGTAAGAAATATGCCGACCTCCTCCCCCCGGACACCTGGGAAGAACTGCACACCAAAAGCGGAGCTGTAGCGCAACTGGAGTTCATCTATCAGGCATGCGAGCGTGCCGGACAGAAAATGTATCTCTTCATCGATGAATACGACCACTTCACCAATGCTATCCTTTCCAATCCCGAAAGTTTACGCCGATACACTGACGAGACGCATGGCGAAGGTTATTTGCGGAATCTATTCAACAAGGTGAAAGCAGGCACCTATTCCAGTATCGAGCGTTGCTTCATCACCGGTGTAAGCCCCGTGACGATGGACGACCTGACCAGCGGATTCAACATCGGTACTAACTACTCACTCTCACCGGATTTCAATCAAATGATGGGTTTCACGGAAGAGGAAGTACGCGAAATGCTGACTTATTATTCTACCACCAGCCCTTTCCATCATACCGTTGACGAGTTGATAGAAATGATGAAACCATGGTACGACAATTACTGTTTTGCGCAGGATTGTTACGGTGAAACCACAATGTACAATTCCAATATGGTGCTCTACTTCGTCAAAAACTACATTATACGCGGTAAAGCACCGCAAAACATGATAGAAAGCAATATCCGCATCGACTACGAGAAGTTGCGCATGCTTATCCGCAAGGACAAGGAATTTGCCCATGACGCTTCCATCATTCAGACTTTAGTGAGCCAGGGATTTATCACCGGTGATCTGAAAGACGGCTTCCCTGCCGCCAGTATCACCAATCCTGATAATTTCGTGAGCTTGCTCTACTATTTCGGGATGCTCACCATCAGCGGCATGCACGAAGGAAAAACCAAACTGACCATCCCCAACATGGTGGTACAGGAACAACTCTACACCTATCTGCTGAATACCTACAACGATGCCGACCTGAGCTTCAGCAGCTATGAAAAGAGCGAACTATCCAGCGCATTAGCCTATCGGGGTGATTGGAAAGCTTACTTCGACTACATCGCCGACTGCCTGAAACGTTATGCCTCACAGCGCGACAAGCAAAAGGGCGAATTCTTCGTCCACGGTTTCACCCTCGCCATGACTGCTCAGAACCGCTTCTATCGTCCCATTTCCGAACAGGACACGCAGGCTGGATATGTCGACATCTTCCTCTGTCCGATGCTGGAGATTTACTCCGACATGACGCACAGTTACATCGTGGAACTGAAGTATGCCAAGTATAAAGACCCCGAAACACGCGTGGAAGAATTACGCCAAGAAGCCATTGTCCAAGCCAACCGCTACGCCGACACGGACACAGTGAAACGTGCCATCGGCCACACCCAACTGCACAAGATTGTAGTGGTATATAAAGGGATGGAAATGCGGGTGTGCGAGGAAGTAATGTAATCTTCCTGAAAGCACTTCCCCATCCTTCAGACGGCAGTTTCAGCGGAAAAGCCAATGAATGAGACAACAATGAAAGATGAAAGAACTTTGCAGATAATCAGTGCGTACTGAATTATCTGCAAAGTTCTTTTTAATTGTCACGAAAGAAGACATATACGTCACAAATGTATAACACGCAAATCACTATAAACCACCATATTTGCAGGAAATATTATATCAATAAATCCAATAACATGAAACAAAAGATTCTTTTCTTATCATTCTTATTGGGAGCCAGTTCTCTCTTATTCTCCCAAAGCAAGAAAGATATAGTAGACTATGTAAACCCACTAGTAGGGACAGACTCCAGTTTCGAATTATCCAATGGTAATACCTATCCTGCCATCGCAATGCCCTGGGGGATGAACTTCTGGACCCCACAAACCGGAAAGATGGGAGAAGGATGGACTTATACCTATGCATCTAACCGTATCAGAGGTTTCAAACAAACACATCAACCCAGCCCTTGGATAAACGACTACGGACAGTTCGCCATCATGCCCATTACAGGTGAGCCCGTATTCGACCAGGACAAGCGTGCAAGCTGGTTCAATCATAAATCTGAGGTATCTACACCCTATTACTACCGCGCATTCCTCTCCGATCACAATATTACAACAGAAATTGTACCTACGGAGCGGGCAGCCATATTCCGCTTTACCTTTCCCGAGAGCAAGGATTCTTATGTAGTAATTGATGCATTCGACAATGGTTCGTATGTGAAAGTTGTTCCGGCCGAGAATAAGATCATCGGCTACACGACCAAAAACAGCGGTGGCGTACCGGCCAACTTTAAGAACTACTTCACCATTACTTTCGACAAGCCCTTCACTTACTCAGCAACCGTAAGCAATGGTGAAATCAAAGTAGGCCAACCAGACGTTAAAGAAAATCATGCCGGCGCCATTATCGGATTCGCCACCCGCAAGGGAGAAAAAGTATGTGCCCGAATCGCATCTTCCTTCATCAGTCCCGAACAGGCTGAACAGAATCTGAAAGAACTCGGTTCAATGAATCTGGAAGAACTAAAGCTGAAAGGTAAAGAACGCTGGAACGAAGTACTCGGACGAATAGAGGTTGAATCGGACAGCGAAGATCAACTTCGCACCTTCTACTCCTGTTTATACCGCAGCGTTTTATTTCCCCGGACGTTCCATGAGATTGATGCGGCGGGAAACATCCTGCATTATAGCCCGCACACCGGCAAGGTGATGCCCGGACGCTTCTTTACAGATACCGGCTTTTGGGATTCCTTCCGCGGAGAACTCCCAATGATTAACCTGATATACCCTTCCATGAGCCGACAAATGGAAGAAGGTTTCCTGAATGCCTATCTGGAGAGTGGTTTCTTCCCGGAATGGGCCAGTCCGGGACATCACGACTGCATGGTAGGCAATAATTCCGCATCAGTAGTGGCAGATGCCTATGTGAAAGGCAACATCAAACAGAATGCCGAGAAAATGTATGAAGGTTTGTTGCATGGAGCAAACAACCAGCATCCCACGGTTCCTTCTTCCGGCCGCATGGGCTACAAGGAATACAATGAATTGGGATATGTACCTTCCGATATCGGTCAAAGTGCCGCCCGTACCCTTGAATACGCCTACAATGACTGGTGTATCTATCAGATGGGGAAAAAACTGGGCAGACCCGCATCGGAACTGGACATCTACAAGAAACGCAGCCAGAACTATAAGAACCTGTTCTATGCTCCTTACCGCCTGATGAGCGGCAAAGACCGCAACGGCAACTTCCCGCAGCACTTCGATCCGGTGGAATGGTGGGGACCTTTCACTGAAGGAAACAGCTGGCATTATTCCTGGTCCGTATTCCATGATATGCGGGGCTTAATTAACCTGATGGGAGGTGACAAGAACTTTGTTGCTATGCTCGACTCTGTATTTACTACGCCGCCCGTATTCGGCGCAAACACTAATACCCGGCAAAGCCTGATACACGAAATGCGCGAAATGCAGGTCATTGACATGGGGCAATACGCACATGGCAACCAGCCCATACAACACATGATTTATCTCTATAACTACGCCGGGCAACCCTGGAAAACACAGTATTGGGTACGCGAAGTGATGAACCGTCTTTACCAGCCAACCCCTGACGGATATTGCGGAGACGAAGATAACGGACAGACTTCAGCCTGGTATGTCATGTCGGCATTAGGTTTTTATTCCGTCTGCCCGGGTACGGACGAATACGTGTTGGGCGCACCACTCTTCAGAAATGCCAAGATACATCTGGAAAATGGCAAAACTATCGAGATTTCTGCGCCCCTAAACAGCGATGAAAACCGCTATATCAGCGATGTACGATACAATGGCAAGAAGTATGACAAGAATTATCTGAACCACTCCTTATTGATAAAAGGTGCCAAAATCAGGTTCGACATGGACAGCCAACCCAACTATAAACGCGGAACAGAACCAGATAGCTTCCCCTATTCTTTCTCAGATAAAGAGGAATAATCATGATATATCAAACAATATGAAAAGAAAAATAGCAACTTTCTCCAGTCCCACGCCTTCAGCAACAATGGTATCTCGACATACAATTGTTATAGGTCAATCTCAAAATGCTGGTAATCCTTCAATGAGATCCAGTCTCCTCCCCATTCAAATCCGGCTTCCGTAAAGAGCCGGTATGCCAGGTCGTTGTGATCTATCTTGTACGGTATATCCGTCCTGTTATCACGGTCTAAAGCGTATGGCTCACCGGTAGCGGGTTCTATGTGCCAGGAACCGTCAGCTTTTTCCTTGACGTATGGATTGTAAAGCGTATTAATGTCGATGGCAAGGCCAAGTCCGTGCTTGGAAATCTTGGTAGTGGAGCCGGTCATGAAGCGGAAGTTGAACGATGAGGAGTTGTTGGCACGCATAGAACTTTCATCGTCGGCATCGTAGTTGTCAATGAGCACCATCCGCTCAATGCGGTAGTCCGCCAGGTAGAGCTGTCGAAATATGTCGATCGCTTTATCGGCAATGGCGGCGTTCACCACCATCTCACCCCGTTGGGGGTTGCCGTCAGCGTTGCGATGCAATACTTTTAGATAACGCAGTTCGGACCGATTCAAAGGACAGTTCTCTTTCCATGACTTGAGCCACATGCGGCTGAATATCTGGTCGCTGATAGCTTCCGAATAGAACCAGGCATCCACACCGGAGTGTTCTACGTCAACTTCGGACACCAAAGTTTCGGCTATCCACTCATCGTTAGGACTTTGATGTCCGAGGTCGTTGTCACATCCAACCAAGAGCAAGGTAAAGGACACGACAAAGAGCAGCAGGTATTTTCTTCTTATCATATTTGTTAATGTACTTATTATTTGTCTTTACTTCTCAAATTTCCACGTCGGCAGTTCGCTGCGACGAGTAGTGGAGGTACAGTAGAAGAGAGTGTCGCGGTAAGTGCGAATGTAGTCTATGGTCACAGTGTTGTCTGTAAAGCTCTTTACATGTACGGTTTGTACCGGCTTATTGGGGTCTGACATATAGAGGGTATCGTTGCGGAAAGCATATCGAAACCGTAGCTTATTCAACAGCGTATCATTTTGGATGGTGTAGAAGGTCATTATACTGTCCGGAGTATAGACTTCGTAGAATTGCTGTTCATGCGGGTTATTGATGTAGTCGAAAACTACGGTATCAGAAACGGCTCCCAGCACGGCTTGAGTCACTGTTTCATAATGCCATGTGCCAACGAAATCCGGCATTCCGGATTCTGTGGAATTTGTTTTGTTTGTTGTTCCTTTGCATGATACAAATGCAATTGTTGTCATCAAGACGATACTGACGATATAAAATAGTTGCTTCATAATAAAATGATGATTTATTGTTTATATTTTTTCTGATTTCAGCGAATTAATACATTCTTAAACTCTCTGGTGACAGTCTGTCCCGTAGAAGGTTCAAGGTTATAGAATACCGAGAGTGTTCCGTCTACTTCTATCGCTACATTTAATTCCATAGTCTGTCCGTCTTTAGTCACCATGCGCAGTTCACCGGTAGCATTGTTCACGCGCCAGTACATGCTGAGCGTTCTTTCATGCTCACCGAAACGTGCGTATACGGTAGATGAACCGTCCTCACAAAACAGAATGTCTGTTTCGCCCAAAAACCAACCTTCATCTTGCATTCCGGAGTGAATCTCCACCCACTCACCGTTTATCTTTTCGTAGCTCTTAGAGTAATTCCATTTGCCTATGAGCTTCTCGGCAAGCGTCTTCTGTGTTTCATCCATGCGGGAGTATTTCCATCTGAACTCACCATCCATCAATTCGCCTGTCTCCGCATCGAGAGCCTCGCCGTACCCCATTTCAAATGAAGTGGCATTCAGGCTGAGTACATCTACGGTCATTGTTCCGAGTGTCAGTTTGTTGGCGGCTTCGTCTGTCTTCCATTCGCCCAGGTTGAGCTTCGTGTAGCCATCGGGTGCCGTAAATGCGCTCAGCACTGTGCCGTCCGTGCGGATAGTATAGGTTTGTCCCTGACCTTCGGGGATGGGATCTTCCACCCACTTGCCATCCAGCTTTTTGTAGCTCTCCTTCATGCTCCACTTGCCGATAACATTCTCGGCGACGGGTTTCAGGATTTTATCATCAGATTCGGGTGTCGCTTCGTCACTGCAACCGGTGAAGGTGAAAGCAAGAATGGCGACAGCCATCATCATCAACAGTGCTGACATTTTTTTGATTGAACTTTTCATTTTGATTTTCATTATTTATTGTATCGTATTATTGTTAAATAGGTCAGAAAGCTAAGCACGCGCGAACTGCACAGCTGAAGTCCTTAAGGTCGTCGTCCATGTAACCGTATCGCATACTCAAGTAGTAAGCGTTGCGTTCAGGACTGTCGCTCATTTCCGAACTTGAACAATACCAGTCTTTCCATCCGTCGCCTCCGGCATTTTGGATACTCCTCAATATGACATCCCTGTTTTCGAGCCAATACTGGCATTGTCCGCCGGAAGGAAGAAACCAACCGCTGGTTTGGGATGGCGCAGGACATACAGTTTCATAATTCACGGCATGATAGACGGCAGGGAATGCATCTGAAAGATTCCAGTTTTTGTCTTTATTGAATGCTACAATGGTCTGCGTGCTGCTGTAGCCATTGAAACCGGTAGTCTGATTTCTGTCGCAACCTACCTCGGTCCATAACTTCCCCCATTGGCAGCCGCCATTGGCATCACGGAGAGCAAGCACATAACCGTGAACTTTCTGCATCGGAGTCGTACCGTCTTTCAATGTATAGTTGCCGTTGTCAACCAAGTCGCCGGAATCGTCGCGGCCTTTTTTAAGCACCACCCCTATACAGGCGGCTTTCTGCCAGGATGCCAATTCGGTAGATTTGTCGGCAAAGGAGCCGTCGGAGAAGTAGAAGTCACCCGTATCGGCATCCTCCATCGCCTTGTTGCCGATAGTCGAAATCGTCAAGTTTTCGTCATCAGCACTAAATATAGCCGTACACACAACCTTTCCCGTTCCCACGTTCGTAACCTGAAAGGTGTAATCCCCTTGCCACGCCTCGCCTTTGAGCGAATCGAATGCTCTCTGGCAAGCCTCGTAAACCTGCTTGTCACACTCTTCTATCGAACCTTTCTTGGTGAAAGGTTTGCCGGTGATACCAAGAGCTGACTGGAAGCCTTTCTCTATCTTGCTCATCTCTTCAAGAAAGTCGGGATGCGATGCCGACATGTTGGAGAAGCCGTATGTGTAAGTCACTTCTGTCACAGGATCGTCATCGTCACTGCAACCGGAGAAGGTGAAAGTAAGAATGGCGACAGCCATCATCGTCAGCAGTGCTGACATTCTTTTGATTGAACTTTTCATTTTGATTTATCATTTTTGAAATTTATAAATTCTGACATATTGGCTGAATAAAGATTGCCATAGTTTTCGGCATTATAAACCATTACATGGCTTCCGACAGTATTGATGAACAGCCGATAATAAAGGTCGCGCATAGCTACATCCTTGTTATCGGTTATTTGTTCGATAAAAGTGGAGGTGAAACGGTTGCTCATCCACACTTTCATCTCTCCGTTGAAGACATCAGCCTTGGATGTTTCGTCACCGTTGGCCGCAGTGATGAACAGCATTCCGGGGATGCCCTCGCACTGCTCCATCACACCACCCGAAAAACATGCCTCCACCATCATGAGAAGTTTACGGTAACGCCTTTTGAGGTTCATATCCTTAAAAACAGTGGACAGGTCATCGCCTGTCATGGCGTAAGGCTCCTCATCCCAGCACATGGCTCCCGGTACACCGTGTCCGCTCCAGAAAACGAACAGGTTGTCGTTTTCAGTAGATTCGATTACTGTGGGCAGACTTTCGCTTTTTTCGCCATTCAGAATAGCAAGTATATCTTTTGCCTTCAACGATGACATACGATAATCAATCTCTACA
>ULMC01003287.1_pt1 | contig 11005 bp, 16 predicted proteins | sample 1951541 | NCBI WGS metagenome assembly ULMC01 (sample SAMEA4835539, study PRJEB28245) | human gut metagenome | biome: gut microbiome; material: fecal sample | place: Denmark | collected 2008 | reverse complement strand
TAAAGTTTATTTTTAGAAATACTACAGGTTCATTTTTTCGTACTATAGGTAGAATTATTGCTTATATAGTTCTAGGATTTTTAATTTCTATTTTGTTTTCAAAAAATGTAAGTGCTATGAGTTTGACAAAGGTTGAACTTATGGACGCTAATTATAAAATTTTACGTACTTTAGATAGTACCCAGATTAACGATTTAACTTATGCTTCTTTTCCATCTACTGCCGTACGAAGAATGAGAGTATATTTTTCTGGCTTGCAAGTAACCGCGGGTTATAACTATACGGCTATGATAGGTATGGAGGCTAGAAATTCGTTAATTTTACCTGAAACTATTTCTGGCGTATTTCCATATGTTTCAGGCGTTTATCAGTCCGATTGTTCTTATACTTTTTATCGTAAAGGTTCTAAGTCTGGTACTATTGCTGGTACTACTTATTTTGATACGTATTATGAAGTTTATTCCAATTTTAATGCTATTACTTCGGGCTATATTTTATTTTTAGAGTTTGACCTTGGTAGTACTTGGAATATTAGGGGTTTAGGTTTTCCTACTAATTATCTTGTGGCTAATCCACAAGGTGGAAGTGGGGGAGGTTCTTCTGGAGGTGGTTCATCTTCTAATGATAGTAACTTAGGCTCCGAAATACAAAATTCAACTAATACTATTATCGATAGTAATAACAAAAACGCTAATAAAATAACAGAAGAGCAAAAGAAGACCAATGAGAAATTAGATGAAGCTCAAGAAACTAGAAAAGGTATATGGGAAACAATAAAGGGTCTTCCTGGAAAACTACTCGATATGTTAAAAGGTTTGTTCATTCCTGATAATTTTGATTTTTTAAACGATTTTAAGGAAACTTTAGAGAATAAATTAGGTTTTATTGCTGAAGTTCCTATTTCTATTATAGAGTTTGCATTTGGTCTAGCTACTGCTACTTGGGAAGAATTTAATTCTATAACTTTTCCATCAATTGAAATTTTTGGTGTAAATTTTTGGAATAGTCAAGAGATTTCATTACAAGAGGCTATTAATATATTTAGACCTTACAGGTATATTACTGATGTTATTTGTGTAGTTATATGTGTTCGTACTTTGCGTAAATGGTATGAAAAATTTGGGTCTGGTGGTGATGCAAGTTGATTTTAAAAGGTTTGTTTATTTTAATAACTGGTGTAATAAATTTAATACCTTTTGAGCTTCCTAGTTTGCCAGAAAGATTTACCAATGTATTGAATCTTATATTTAATGGTATAACTTCCAGTTTAGGTATTATAGATATGTTTATAGATTTGCATTTTTGGATTGCATGTTCCGTTGCAATGCTTACAATTTACAACATTAAGAAGATATGGAATTCTATTATTTGGCTTTTGAACTTAATACCTAGTGTTAATATATCATACTGGTAATTGTCAATAAGGAAATTGGAATAACGGAGCCTTTAGGCGAGTATATGCCGAGAAAACTTATGACAATTAATTAACAGGTATAATTTTGTTCGTCTAGGAAAAACAATTCGTTTTTCCTAGGCCTAGCGCCAATGAGCGAAAAAAAAATAAGTCGCCAGGCTACCCGATAGGGTGGCTGGCTTTTAGGGGGGTTACTACGACACCCCCCAATGAGTGATATGTGACTTGTGAAAAAATAGGAGGAAAATTATGTCAAAAATAAAAAAGTCTAGGCATTGGGCTTTTGTAATTTATCCAGAGAGTATGCCTGAAAATTGGCAAGAAATAATACAAGAGAGTGGGTTAGCAATTGCTGTTAGTCCGTTACATGATAAAGATATTAATCCTGACGGAGAAATAAAAAAAGAACATTATCATATTATTGCCAGTTATGATGGTCCAACTACTTATAATAATGTTTTAGAATTTACAAAAAAATTAAATGGTACTATTCCTATAGATTTACAATCGGTTAGGGGAATGTATAGATACCACTTACATTTAGATAACCCTGAAAAATATCAATATGATGATAGAGATAGACATTTTTTTAATGGTTTTGATATTTCATCTGTAAATGAATTAACTAAAACTGAAGTCAATAAATGTAAAAAAGAAATATTAATATTTATAGAAGATAATGATATTGTAGAATATTCTGATTTACTTAATACTTTAATTCAAAATGATATGACTAATTTGTTGGATGTTGCAACTTCACATACAATTTTATTTAATACTTTTATCACATCTAGAAGAAATAAACAACTTCCTATAATTGATACAAAGTAAACTATAAAGGAGGGTTATTTTATGATTTGTAGTGAAAATTTTAATTCATTTACTTTATTAGGTATTTTAGAAAAAATGAACTATTTTATAGAAAAAGAAAAAATTAAAAAAGAGGATATTATTAATGTCGCAATTAATAGAAATGGTTCTTACCAATTGATTTATTGGTCTAAATAAAAAAGACTAGTCATCTAGTCTTTTTCTTTTTCTTCAATGTATTTTTTTATTATATAAATTAATTGACTATTAATACTTCTTTCTTCTTTTTCGGCTTGTTTTTTTAATTTATTCCATAAGTCCTCTGGAATTCTAATATTACTAGATATCATCATATCACTTCCTTGCTAATATGGTACTAAAATTATACTTTTACATCTAGACGCAAATTAGCAACATTTTAGTATTGCTTATTTAGTATTATTATGGTACTATTAATTTAGCAACATAACGTTGCTATGTGAAACATAAAAAGAACGGTGGCACATGTTTGCAATTTCCACTTGTCGACAGAAAGGCCATTGTTTCACACAAATTTTTGAAAGGAGGTTTCAGAAAATGTCAGAGATTTTATTAAATGCAACATTAAAAGAAGCTATTTCTAAAAAAGGTGATAAGTACGTTGTTATTGAAATCGAATTAACTCCAAACTACAAAGTTAAATATTTCCCAGAACCTGCAGAAAAAGAGTTAATTAATATGTATTATCAAAATAGATAATGAGATATATTACAATTTGGCATAATTTAAACTACGATACTTATTACTATAAAGTCGTTAAATATTGTACCTACAAGATAGGTTTTATTAATCAATATAATCATGAACTACTTATAATAATAAGTTTGAACAATATTTGTAACATTTGTTATCATCGAAAATCTAAAAAGATTTTTTTAAACAAGGTATTAAGGAAATTGATTTCCTTTTTACAAAATATAGAAAAAAAATTATAGAAAGGAGATTCTTCTATGGGTTTATTTTTATTAGGTGAAGTTCCTGCTGGTACTACCGGTATGCCTAATATTATTGCACAATTAAAAGATGGTATTACTTCAGCTGGTCTTTTCGGTACTGTAAGCGAAATTATTCCATTTGTTATTGTTATGATTGGTTTTGCTTTCGGTTATAAAGTATTACGTAAAGCCGTTAAAGGTGCTTCTAAAGGTAAAGCTAATATCTAATAAGGAGGAGGGCGGTTTTTCCGTTCTCTTTTATTTTAGGAGGTGTTTTTTATGTTTGATGTTAGTTTGACTTTTATTTCCCAACTTATCGATTTAATGATTCCATTAATTGCATTATATATTTTATTTGATTTTATAGGTGTATTCCTATTTGGGAGGTCTTAAACATGTCTAAGGTATATTTACCCACTGAATACTTAAATAAGCCTTGTTATCAGGTAAATAATGATTATATACGTGTTTGGGAGTCAATCAATCAAAATAATAATACTTATTATGATATTTATTTTAAAAATGATTACTTAATTAGACAGGGTAATAGTAGTTATTCTAGTTATCAAGTTTGTGATAGTTTAAATACATATACTGACGTTATTTACTATAGATATGATTTTGATAAAATAATCTTTTTATTTTTAAGTTTATGCATAATTTTCTTTTATCCTGGTTTAAAAATATTTTTACGTATGTTTAGGAGGTTTAGATAATATGATTATATTTTTATTAGTTTTATCCATTTTAACGGCTATTATATCGTTATTCTACTCAAGATATTTATATGGTCGTATTTTGGCTAGATTGTCGTTTATAGAGGCTTGTCCTGGTCTTTACGATAAAGATTGGTGGTTAGATGAAAATTAAAAAAATATTATTATTTCTAATACCTCTTTTATTTTTATTTCCATTTGGTGTATTTGCTAAAAATGTAACATTTGTATATAATGGTGGCCAGTTTATTTGTGAAAATGATAATTGTTCTTCTACTAGTTTAGGCTATCATAATTATGGTGGTAACAATTTTTATCAATATTCTATACCTTATCAATCGACTTACGAAAATAATACTGTTAAATATCTAGCTCTTAATGGTGTTAATTCTATTGATACTTCTAATTCTGATTATCTGCTTATTAATGTAATTACTACCAATGGTGTTTATATTTCTTCAGCAAAATTTCGTGATTCTGGCGTTTATGGTTACTCTTTAACGTCTAATTATGTTGGTACAGATTCTTGGGGTAATTCAGAATCTCGTTTCTCTATTGTTTCTTCGTATTCAACAATTTTAAAGTTTGATGTTTCTAGCGTAGATTCTGTTAGTGGAGTTTTACAGATTTATTTTACTAGTCCTAGTGATAGTTTTTATAACAATATTCAAATAAATCTAGATACTTCTTTTTACCTAGGACAAGAAAATGATAAAGTTTATCAAGCTATAGATAAACAAACATCAGAGAATAAAAAATTTTATGATAATGTTCTTGATACTGATACTTCTGACTCTCAAACTAAAGGTTCTAATTTTTTTAAAAATTATAATTCTAATTCTCATGGTCTTTCTGGTATTATCACTGCACCACTTAAATTTTTACAATCTTTAACAGGTGCTAAATGTTCGCCTTTAAAGTTTGAGCTACCTTTTGTAAAAAAAGAGGTTCAACTTCAATGCATGAAATCAATTTATCAGACACATTTTGGAGTATTTTATACATTGTGGCAGACTTTAACAACAGGCTTAATTGCTTATACTGTTTGTTTAAATTTTTATAAAAAAATTAGAGATTTACAAAATCCTGATAATGATAAAATCGAGGTGTTAAATTTATGATTGGAAAATTATTATCTGGTTTATTTGACCTTATCATTGGTTTAGTTAATGTTTTGCTAACTCCAATTGACTTGGCTATTGCCAGTCTTTTACCTGATTTGTCTACTGCTTTAAATTCTATAGCCAGTTTTTTTGATTATCTTACTACTATTGTTGGTTATGCCATAGACGCTTCTGGATTAACAGATGTTAGTTTGGCTCTTATTGTGAGTTATTGGGTATTTGTTTTATCTGGTTCTTTATCAATTAATTTATTTAAAAGTGCTATACGTTGGTATAAGGCTTTAAAACCATAGTAGAGGAGGTTAGTTATGGTTAAATATATATTAGTATTTGGTGCAGTAATAATTGCTATTAAATGCTTAACTCAAAAAATACGTATAAAATGGAAAACATTTTTTAAAAAGGGATTTCCAATAAAAAATGGTCCTTATGGTGTCTACTGCTATGATGGTAAGCAAGGTAATTTTAAAACTTATTCAGTAGTTGAATTTTTACTTCAAAATAAAGATAAACGTATTTATTCTAATTTAAAGTCACTGCAAGGCGTCAAATATACGCCTATAGGCGATATTGACGACTTGTTAGAATTACGTAATGAAACCGATTGTATTATCTTTTTTGATGAGATTTTTACCGCTATTACTAAATCTTCAAAGATTAATGCAGATATTGAAATTATGGATTTTCTTTCTCAAATGCGTAAACGCCGTATCATATTTTTAACTACTTGTCAGGAATGGTTGGAACTTGATATCACTTTACGTCGTTACTGTCGATATCGTATTCATTGTGAATACAGACGTTTTCTATTTTTAAATTTAATTATTAAAACTTTTTCCGATGCGGAACACATGAAATGGTCCAATGAAGATAATGAGTATGTAGCTCCATTATTAGAAACCACTATATCTAAACCTAATTTATATGTTGCCAATTCTTACGATACGTTTGAGACTATTAAACCTAGTCGACGTAAGAAATAACATATAGAGACTCTGTTATCATCAGAGAAAAAATTTAATAAGGGGTTCACACGTAAACCTAAACGTAGCATTTTATCTTAAAAGATAAGGGGAAGTTTTCATGCCCCTTGTCCTACTTATTCTAATAGTTGCTCTAATCTGCCTTAAAGTGCAACTTTACTAAAATTTTTGTGGGATGATAAGGGACTTTTACTTTGACCTTGCCTACAGAGTAGGTAAATGGTGGTTATGGGTTCCGCCATTTAGTCAAAGAGAAAAGTATCCCTTATATAGCGAAGCGTAACAAAAAAGATGAAACGCTAGGGGGGTTACTACGACACCCCCCAATGGGGTCTATGTGACACGTGACAAAAATTATAAAAAATTGGAGGTTTTTTATGGCTATAAAGGGTAGGAATTGGGCTTTTGTGGTTTATCCAGAAAGTCTGCCTAAAAATTGGGAAGAAATCATTACGGAAACAGGTTTACCAATGGCTTTTAGTCCTTTGCACGATAAAGACTTAAATCCAACAGGAGAACCTAAAAAAGCACATTATCACGTAATTTGTTATTATGAAAATCCTACAACGAGTAGGGCGGTCAAGGAATATGTAACAGATAGACTTAATGGCACTATACCTATTAAATTAGAAAGTATGGTAGGCATGTATAGATATCATTTACATCTAGACAATCCAGAAAAGTATCAGTATGACGATAGGGAAAGAAAATTTTATAATGGTTTTGATGTAAATAAGGTTGATAGTTTAACTTATACGGAAATTTCAAAATTATTACAAGAAATTCAATTATTTATTAGACAAAATTCAATACTTGAATATGCTGACTTATTAGATGTTTTGCAAGATAATGAATTATATAATTTATGGGACGTTGCTAGGAATAATACCATTTTACTTAACACTTATATAACTTCTAGAAGATATAAAACAAAGCAAGAAAAAGCAGAAAAACAACTTCCTATAATTGATATTATGTTAACTTCTATAAAAAAGAAAATAAATACTCATGTATAATACTATATTACTTATTATTAATTTAAATCCATTTAATATATAAATATATTCTCTATTTAATTATATAATGCTTATAAATTTATATAGTACTTTTATAAAATTTTAATTTAATATCAATACCCCTTATACATATACTAATATAAATCTCTATCTACTAACAATATCATTATATATGTCTTAAAAACTGCTAACACTTCCCCTATCGTTTTTTTACTTAAAAATCTAAAATGCATTCTAATCAATTTAATATTAAAAAGATGGATAATTTTCAACTCGATTTAAAATAATCTAAAGTGAATTTTAACGCATCGAGCATTTCAAAGTAATATAATTAATCATCTAAATTAAAAATATTGCAAATGAATTTTAAGCAATTTAATTATTAAAAGATATATAATTATCCATCTCGTTTTAAAATATCACACGATGCATTTTAAGCGTTTTTCGTACAAAAAGACGTATGATTATCCATCTCAATTTAAAATATTAAATTAGTATAATTTTATTAATTCTTACCAAACTAAAATTAGAGAGGAGGATTAACTATATGGCAAAGAAAAAACCAAATAAAAATATCAAATGTGATGTTGATACTTGTAAACATAATAATAAAGATGATTCTTGCTGCGAGTTAGAATCAATTACAGTTAGTTGTACATGTGATAACGATAATTGTGAATGTACAGAAGAAACTATTTGTCAAAGTTTTGAAAATACATCAGGTGAAATTACCGATAACGAATATGAAGTTAATTCAGATAAAGAAGAGGAGTAGTACTACTCTTTTTAAATAATTAAAGTAGGGGAACCTCCCCTACTTTATTTTAATGCTGATTAAACTGGTGTAATGCATAACTTATCTATATCTTTCATATCAGAACTAATTGCATTTACTATTTGAGTTGGACCGCAAAATAGTTCATTAAAAGGCTTCTCCCATAACAAAATTTGCACTTCCTTCTTCATCAACTATTTCAACTCATCAAGTACACTGACACCAATCTCTGGAGCAGCAACTTCAAAATTATCAGCAATAGTTGCTCCGATATTAGCAAACGTATCAAATTGTTTTAATCTACCAGGCTTCTTAAAATTACGACTATACATAATAACTGGAACATTTTCTCTAGTATGATCATTTCCTTTAAAAGTAGGATCATTACCATGATCAGCTGTAATAATTAACAAATCATCAAGTTCCAATTTATTCAAAATAATTGGTATATCAACATCAAACTCTTCTATTGCTCGACCATATCCTAAAACATCTCTAGTATGTCCATACAAACTATCAAAATCACTTAAATTAGCAACACATAAACCCGTAAAGTTCTTATCCATAATATCTATAAGTTTATTAACGGCCTCAGCATTATTATTAGCCTTAATATTCTTATTAATTCCTTGTCCATCAAATATATCATTAATCTTACCAATCGCAATAACATTATAACTTTCTTCAAGTAAACTATCCATAACCGTCTTCTTAGGAGGTTTAACAGCATAATCACGTCTAGCACTATTAATTAACTTAAACTTACCAACAGTACCATTAAAAGGTCTAGCAATGACTCTTCCAATTCTCCAGTCCTCATGTAAAGTAAGAGCTCTAATTTTCTCACAATATTGATATAAAGTAGGTATAGGAATACAATCTTCATGTGCTGCAACCTGTAAATCAGAGTCAGCTGAAGTATAAATGATTAAAGCCCCATAATTAAGTTGTCTCTCTCCAAGTTCATTAATAATACTAACATCATCATTAGAACACTTATTACCAATAACTCTACGTCCTGTAACATTCTCAATTCCTGCTAAAATATCATAAGTAAAGCCTTCATTAAAAGTCCTAAAAGGAATATCATTCTTAATACCAAGCATCTCATAATGCCCATTTAAACTATCTTTACCAGCATTAATAGGTTTAGCAATCGTATAATAAGCATCAACTCCTGGATTATCATTCATAGTCAATGTATCTAAAAAACCAATTTTCTTTAAATTAGGTATAAATAAATCACAGGCCTCATTAACATGAGCCAGTGTATTAGCACCATTATCATTAAAATTAATAGCATCCGTTGTCTCCCCTACACCAACAGAATCAAGCACTAATAAAAAAATTCTTTTAAATCTCACGATTAAACATCTCCTTTATGACTACGAGGATGAAATTTCTTATAATCCTCAATAACTTTATCATCACTAACATGAGTATATATTTTAGTAGTCGCAATATCAGAATGTCCTAACATCTCTTGAATACTACGTAAATCAGCACCATTATTTAATAAATGAGTCGCAAAACTATGTCTCAAAGTATGAGGCGAAACATCAGGATTAAGTCCTTTCTCCAAAAGTAACTGTTTCAAGTTCTTAAAAAAGCCTTGCCTTGTCATACCTGTACCATGATTATTTAAAAATAACTTATCACAAGGTTTTCCTTCCTTCAACATTTCTCTCCGTCTATCCAAATAAAGTTTTAAATAATAAATAGAGTACTCTCCTAAAGGAACCTCTCTTTCCTTACTACCTTTACCCATAATTCTAACAACACAATTAGTTAAATCAATATCATTAGCACTTAAATTAACAATCTCACTAACTCTTAAACCTGTGCCATACATTAATTCTAACATAGCCTTGTTACGATAGTCAAATACCGTGTCCAAACTAATATTAAGTAAAGTCTCCACATCCGAAACACTTAAAGTCCTAGGCAGACTCTTTCTAAGTTTCGGTCTTTCAATAAATAATGACACATCCTTACTAACAATCTTCTCCCTTAATAAATAAGAATGAAAATTCTTAATAACCGTTAAATTATGAGCAATAGTAGTCGTCTTATCATTACTACGTAACTTTATAAACTCCTTAATATCCTCATCCCTAATCTCACTAACCTCATTAATTCCTCTACTATTAAGAAACTCTTCATATACTTCTAAATCATTAGTATAAGACTCATCAGTCTTCTTAGATAAGCCTTTCTCAAAAGTACAATAATTAATAAAATCTAAAATAGCATCACTAATCTTCATACTATCACCATATATATTATACCAAAATTATCTAAACTTTCTAGATATTTATAGCTAACTCTGTTAAAATATTAGGTAGAAAAAAGAAATACAAGGTGATAAATATGGATAAACCATTAGCGATAAAACTTGCTCCTAATTCCTTATCCGAAGTAATAGGACAAAAACATTTAATTGGTGAAGGTAAAATATTAACAAACTTAGTCAAAAATAAAAAGTTATTTTCAATGATTTTATATGGTAAACCAGGTATAGGTAAAACTAGTATTGCTAATGCCTTAGTAAAAGACTTAAATGTTAGATATCGTTTTCTAAATGCTACTATTAATACTAAAAAAGACTTAGATGTTGTCATTGAAGAAGCCAAACTATATGACGGTATTGTTCTAATTATGGATGAAATCCATCGTCTAAATAAAGATAAACAAGATGTCTTATTACCACAATTAGAATCAGGTTTAATTACTTTAATAGGTATGACTACTTCTAATCCATATCATGCAATAAATCCTGCTATTAGAAGTAGATGTCAATTATTTGAATTACAAGAATTAGATACTACTGATATAGTAGAAGGCTTAAAAAGAGCCATAAAGCGCCCAGATTTAGCCGGAATTGACATAGATGATAAAAGTATCAATCTAATTGCAAAACTCGCTGGAAACGACCTAAGATATGCTTATAACTTATTAGAAATATCTTACTACTCAACAGATGATAAAAAAATAACAGAAGAAAAGATCAGAACTATAAATAATAAACCCGCATTCTTCTCAGATAAAAACGGTGATGGTCATTATGATTTACTAAGTGCTTTTCAAAAATCTATTCGTGGAAGTGATGTAGATGCTTCTCTTCATTATTTAGGAAGATTAATAATAGAAGGAGACTTAGATTCAATATATCGAAGAATGTCAGTAATAGCCT
>ULMC01022924.1_pt1 | contig 11015 bp, 10 predicted proteins | sample 1951541 | NCBI WGS metagenome assembly ULMC01 (sample SAMEA4835539, study PRJEB28245) | human gut metagenome | biome: gut microbiome; material: fecal sample | place: Denmark | collected 2008 | reverse complement strand
ATAAGTTTTAACTATTTTGTATCAATTAATAATTCTTTTGGATTTTTCTTTAAAATGCTTGATGAAGATATTAGTAAAGATATTATAAGAACTATTGACATAAATAAAACCACATATATCATTAATTTTGGAGATATATTAATTTCTAAACTTGTTAGTGTTTTATTAAATCCATCTACTTCAGCTCCACCTCCGAGTTGACTAGAAGCTGACTGTTTAGCAATTTGTTTTGCTATAGTACCAGTGACTTTACTTAATATGTTATTTCCAATCATACTTGCTGTATAAACAGCTAGAAAGTATGACCCTATAAATGCTGGGATTGATACAAATACTAGTTCAATAACAAATTGTCCGAATATTTTGGCTTTTGAAATTCCTAATGAAAGTAAAATTGCAATTTCTTTTTTTCTAGCATTCATCCATAAAAACAATAGTAATGAAACTGTAACACCTGCAAATAATAATGATCCTACAAATAATTTGTTAGCTATTTTATATATACCTGATATAGACTGTTGTAGTGCTGGGTAATTATTTGAACTTTTAATCAAATTATATTGTTGCCAATCTATATCGAGTTTTTCAATATTTTTAATAACTTTATCTAAATTTTTATCACCTTTTACAAAAAATGTTGCATCTTGATATACTGTAGTATCCTCTGTATTTCTATATACTTTTGCAGCCGTATCTAAATCAGTTATCAAAGTATTTTCGTAAAGTTCTTGGGCTACAGTAACGCCACCTTCATTATGGCCATCAAAAAGGCCTTTTATTTCGACTTCTACTTTTTCATCTGCGCCTTTTTCATTATCAGCATCAAATAAATTAGATTTTATTTTTATTTTATCTCCAATTTTTAAATTATTTTTTTCTGCTAAGTCTTTATGCATTAAAATCTTGTTTTTATCATTTTCATTTAAGTGTTCACCACTAGATAATTTGTAAGCTCCAGAGATAAACTTATTTTCTTTAGACGAATCATTAACTCCTGTTAACATAACAGCTCTTTTAAAGTTTTTTGCTCTTTCTGGTGATTGCCCTGAAAGTGTTTTTTGTGTTTCTATTATATCGTTATCTACTAAATCAGCAACACTATTAATTCTTTTTACGTATGAATCAATATCTTTGGATTCAGCAATTTTTTTAATATCTTGTCCTTTTATATTGCCACCACCTCTTGGTGTTCCAAAATTAACTCTTCGGTTTATTTCCATAGAGAAACTGTTTGTTATATTTCCAAAAGTTTCTTTCGAAGCTCTGTTCGTAGCATCTTTGATCGATAAACTAATAAGACAAAGCGTTGACATAGCTGTTATAACTAATAATATAATTATTGATTTTAGACTTTTTCTAGTTACATATGCAAATGCATTTTTAATCATTATTGTACCTCCTAATTATTTTTATTTATTTTCTTAAGTTTTCTATCTCTTAATTCTAAAATAATGTCAGCAGAATTTGCAACTTCTTTGCTATGTGTTACCACGATTACACACTTATTTCTTTCTTTTGCCAACTTTTTAAGTATTTCAATTATTTCACCAGCAGTATCAACATCAAGATTTCCAGTAGGTTCATCTGCTAAAATTATTGGGGCTTCTGAAACTAGTGCTCTTGCAATCGCCACTCTTTGTTGTTGTCCTCCTGATAACTTCATTACATTTCTATTTATTTGACTTTTATCAAGTCCTAATTCAAATAAGATTGTTTCAGATGCATTTTTATTTACTAATCTAACATTTTCTAAAGGCGTTAAATAATCAATTAAATTATAGTTTTGAAAAACTAACGATATGTTATTTTTTCTATGATTACTGTAGCCATCTTTCTCTATATCATTTCCTTTAAATAAGATTTGACCTTTTTGTGGTTTATCTAAACCTGCTAATAGCGAAAGTAATGTTGACTTTCCTGCCCCTGATTTTCCTATTATTGCATAAAATTTTCCAATTTCAAATTTTTGATTTACTGAATATAATACTTTCTCATTTGAATTTGAATAATTATATGTTACATTTTTTATTTCTAATATATCCATTTTTAATCTCCTAACTTATTTTTGACAATATTTCTTTTGGTTTTTTAATTAATATCATTAAACTTGCAATAATAACTGATAGAACAATAATTCCAATTAATATTCCGTAACTTTGTAGAAATGTTATAAGATTTGAAATTAAATTATTGTTTTTAAGTAAGCTATCAACCATTATTGTTGAATCGTCAGAATTCATAAATCCACCGACTATAATATTTAATATTACATTTCCTATAACCAATGATAATACCAAAGAGGGTAGTGATATAAATAATAATTCAAGTATAAATTGAGTTACAATTTTTATTTTACTTATACCAATTGATAATAATATTCCTATTTCATGTATTCTTTCTCTTAACCATAATATTAATATTAATGACAATACTGTTATTCCACCTATCATAATTGAATATGTCATGATCTTAATAATATGTTTTATTCCATCTATAGACTCTAGTGTTTCTTCAAATACATGGTTATCACTTGAAACATTGAATTGTGACCAATCAATTTTAATTTTTTTAATTTTATTTAATGCTACCTTTGTATTTTCTGAGCTGTCTGAAAATATTGCAAGTTTACTAACAATTTTGTTATTTTCAAGTTTATTTAATGCTTTTTGACTTGATTCATAATCAATAAACACCATATTTTCACTAAAGTCTGATGATAAGCCAGTATATTTTTCTTGTTTTTTACCTGAAAAAACTCCAATTATCTCAAACTCATATTCTAATTTCTTTTCACTATTATTAAAATCAATTAATTCAAGTTTGATTTTATCATTAAGTTTTAGGCTATTTTTTTCAGCAAGTTCATTATGAATAATAATTTTTCCTCTATCATTATTATTAATGTGTCTGCCTTTTATAATAGTGAAAACACCACTACTAAATAAATTATTCTTTTCACTATTATTAGTAGCTTCTACTGAGAGCATATTTTTGAACTCATCTGATAAATCATCTCGTTCTATTAATTGTGTTCCATCTACAACTTTGATGTTTGTAGTTCTAGCAAGTCCATCATACTTAGTGATGATTTCTTTTATTTCTTTTATATTATCTAATTCTTTAAACTGATTAGTTTCAAAAGTATCACCATTATTTTTAGTTATTGATAATGATGTATTTGAAATTTTGTATAAGTTTTTTTCTAAATCATTTGTTGATTTTGTTATATTCAAACATGAATATAAACAAGAGAGAACTACTGTTAAAATAATAAATACTATAATTGTTCTATTTCTTTTTCTTAAAATATATGCTATAGCATTTTTTAGCATTTTATCAACCTCCTATCTTCAGATTTTTCCCTTAAAAAAAGATATGGCAAAGTTTTTTTATAATATCAGCCATATCTTTTATTTTTTTGTTTAAAAAATGTAGATAATCAAAGTAATTATATTATATTTTTTTAATGCTTGTCAATTGCTTTTTGTAAATATTTCTAATAAAATCGGTAAATAATTAAAATAAAAATCGATTGTTCATAATTTGCTTTTTTGATAACTCTTTTTATAATTATTTGATATTTCTTTATATATCTCTTGGAATCGAAACTCTTTCGCTAATAAAAATATTCTCTAAAATATTAAGTAATACCAAACAATCCCCATCCACCTCGTGTTTTTTATGAATTATAAATTTTATTACCTTTAGTTTGGTGTTAACCCTCAATAAAAACTATTGCAAGCCATTTTTATACATAAAAAAACGATTTTTCTCTTATTTTATAAGGAAAAAATCGGTATTTTCTTGGCAGGGGATGAGAGAATCGAACTCCCAACAGTGGTTTTGGAGACCATTATTATACCATTTAACTAATCCCCTAAGTAATGCCAAATCAACTGAACAAGTTGATTATAGCATAAACTGTTGTCTCTTTCAAGAAAAAATTAATTATTAAAAGTAGTTTCAACATTATCAGTCTTGTTTTTTGAACTGTCAATAATATTAGCACTACCATTAAGCGAATTGATTTTCTTAACAGCTGGATTCTCAACAGCATCGTCAGCCTGAAGCATATCACTTTTTGTTTTTATATCACTAACATTACAATTGAATTTCTCTGCAAGACCCCATTCTGAATCACCAGTACTAGCTCTATAAATTAAGTCCTCATCGGCTAGACTTGGGGTTATCTTCATTTCATTTCTAAATGCTGCAAATCTACCAAGACCTTCTACAATACTATTCGCTATAAGTGCAGGATCGGAATGATTTGTACCAAAACAAAGTGTAACAAAAGAAACATTATCTTTATCAATAGCATCTTCTGTGCTCGTTGGAACTCTAGCTGTGACACCCCCATAAGAATCTGGTTTAAAACAACGTCTACCTGCATATATACCATCGTTTGAACTAGAAAAAGCTCCGTTCATGGCAATAGCTAAAGCATCCGAATTATTAATTTTTCCATTTTCATATTGTCCTAAAATGGCCATATTATTTCCAGACATATATTGTTGATCTAAAGTGATAACAACACTATTATCTACATCTACATTTTCAGCATCTCTAGTAAAATTAAACTTTATTCCATTCTTTTCTAGTTTTTGACATATATTTTCTATAAAAGTATCATTACAGTCACCATCATTGATTATAATGTTTAATGCATTTATTTCATCAATAGTCACATCAGGTGCAACTCTTTCATCTGGAATTGTATCAACGTATGAAACTGTTGGTGCCTCTTCAACTGGTTTACCTTTTAAAAGTGTACCAGCTCCAAAAATAGTTACAGCTGCAAGACCACCAGCAATCAATTGTGGAATGCGATTTGTACGTTTTACCTTTCTCCTACGATGGTAATTTCTTCTAAAATACTCTTCATTAACTTCTAAATCTCTAGCCAATGCTTATCACCTCATACTAAGTATAAATTAAGTAAAGACTAAAGTCAAAACTATAACATCAAATTTAACACAATATTAACACTATTAAATGATTTAAAAAAATGTTAAAATAAAAATAGGTGAAAATATAATGAAAAGTAAAAAGAAAAAAATTATAATTGTTGGCATTAGTTTATTATTAATACTTATTATATTAGGCATCAGTTATTACATATTTATAGTAAAAAAAGAAACAACACCAACTCCCGCAAAACCAGAAAAAGAACCAGAACCAGTAATTGAAAAGAAACTAACTATATATGACGAAGACAGCAATCAAAGACCTATTGCTATTATGATTGATAACAATGTAGGAAATGATTCACATTCTGGTTTACAAGATTCATATTTAAATTATGAAATAATTGTAGAAGGCGGTCTAACAAGAATAATGGCTATATATAAGGACAAGGATTTAGCACAAATTGGTCCAGTTAGAAGTTCAAGACATTATTTTCTTGACTATGCTCTAGAAAGTGATTGTATATATACTCATTTTGGTTGGAGTACTTATGCTGAAAATGATATTAGGACTCTAGGAGTCAATAATATAAATGGTTTATATGATGCTTATCCATTTTGGAGATCAACGCATCTATACGCTCCACACAATGTTTTCACTTCAATTTCAAAAATTTATGAATATGCGGCTCAAAAAAATTATCGTACAACATCAGACAACTGGAAATTATTAAAATATACACCAGATGAATTAAATTTAAATACTCCAATTCGTTATGATGTCGTAGAAAATCCAGAAACCGGTAAAAGAGAAAAAGTACCAGTAACTATGGAAGGTTTAACACAAGCCAGTTCAATTGAAATACCATACTCAAACTATCAAACAAGAAGTTATATATATGATGAAAATAATAAATATTATCTTCGTTTTATGAACGGTATTCCACATACTGATGCAGATTCAAAAATGCAGTATCATTATAAAAACATCATAATTGCTTATGTAAATAATTACCAACTTGATAGTTATGGTAGACAAGATTTAAACACAACTGGAACAGGTCAAGGATACTACATAACAAATGGTTATGCACTACCAATAAACTGGACAAAATCATCAAGACATGATAAAACAAAATATACGTATAGTAATGGTGAAGAAATAACATTAAATGATGGAAATACATTTGTACAAATTGTTCCATCAAACAGACAAGTAACTATACAATAGGAGGAAATATGAAAATAGGTTTATTTGGCTGCGGAGCATATGGAATGGCTCTAAGCAGTATTTTAATAGCAAACGACCACGAGGTTGAAATGTGGACAAAGTTTCAAGAAGAAAAAGAAAGACTAGAAACAACTAGAAAAAATGAAAAGTTATTACCAGGATATACACTATCAGATAAAATAAAAATAACTACAAGTGTAAAAGACTGTATTAAAGATAAAGATTTACTAATAATAGCAATACCAGCAGCCTTTATAGATTCACTTGCTTTAGAAATGCAACCATACATTAAGGATAACCATATTCTAATTGCTACAAAAGGAATTGAACAAGGAACAGGATTATTTATCAATGAAATATTAGAAAAGTATTTAGATACCAAAAATATTGCGGCAATTTCCGGCCCAACATTTGCTGTTGATTTAATAACAAAAATGCCAGCTGGTTTATCAGTAGCAAGTAAAAATGATGAGACTATAGAACTAGCCATCAAAGCTCTTCAAAATAAATATATTAAATTACGTCCAACTCACGATATTATTGGAGTAGAAACATGCGGAGCTATAAAAAATGTTATTGCTTTATCTTCAGGTATGTTAGCAGGACTAGGAGCAAACGACTCATCAACTGCTATGTTGCTTACCGAAGCAATTCATGATATGAAGGAAATAATAGATGCCTTTAATGGAGACAAAAAAACAGTACTATCATTTGCAGGATTTGGAGATTTACTATTAACTTGTACTTCCACAAAAAGTAGAAATTATAGTTTTGGAAAATTACTAGGAGAAAAAAGACCAAAAGCTGAAATAGAAGAGTATCTAAAAAATACTACCGTAGAAGGTTTTTATACATTAGAGTCAATATATAAATTACTAAAGGATAAAAAGGTATCTATTCCAATCATTGATTTAATATATGATATTGCCGTAGAAGGAAAAAATCCGGAAGAGTTATTAACATTTCTTGTGGAAAAAAATTAATTTAAAACAACCACATATATATAATATAGAAAGGAGAGTCAAATGTTAGAAATACAAAAAATAAGTAAAAGTTATACAACAGGTGATTTTACTCAAATAGCCCTAAATAACTTTAGCCTAAAATTTAGAAACAAAGAATTTGTAAGTATATTAGGGCCGTCAGGCTCTGGTAAAACAACTTTGTTAAATATCATCGGAGGGCTTGATCATTATGATTCTGGTGACTTAATTATTAACAACAAATCAACAAAGACTTTTTCTGAAAAGGACTGGGATTCATATCGAAACAATTGTATTGGTTTTATTTTTCAAAATTACAATTTAATAAGCCACATTAGTATCTTAGAAAATATTGAAATGGGTATGACACTAAGTGGTGTAAGTACTAAGGAAAAAAAGAAAAAGGCTCTATCAGCTTTAAAAAAAGTAGGCTTAGAAAAGCATGCTAATAAAAAGCCAAACCAACTATCCGGTGGACAAATGCAACGTGTCGCTATTGCTAGAGCCTTAGCAACGGATCCAGATATTATTTTAGCAGATGAACCAACAGGTGCACTTGATTCCAAAACGAGCAAACAAATAATGGAACTAATCAAAGAAATTTCCAAAAATAAACTTGTTATAATGGTAACTCATAACAGACAATTAGCGGAGGAATATTCAACAAGAGTTGTAGAATTAAAAGATGGTAAACTTTTAAGTGACAGTAACCCAGTTACCGAAAATGAAAATGATAAGAGTGAATTCAACATCAAAAAAACAGCAATGAGTTTTCTTACAGCTTTAAATCTTTCTTTCAATAATATAAAAACAAAGAAAGGTAGAACAGCAATAACTGCTTTTGCTTCATCAATTGGTATAATTGGAATAGCACTGATTTTATCATTATCTAATGGTTTTAAAATAGAAATTGATAATTTTGAAAAAGAATCACTTTCGGAAGCTCCAATAATAATATCAAAGCAAGCAATGAAATTAGATTCAGAAACAGCTTCACAATTACAAGAACAATACACAAAAAGAGAAAAATACCCTAATAAAAAAGAGGTATACGTCCTAGATGATACTATGGAAGCAATGACACATACCAATAATATTACCAAGGATTATATAAAGTATTTAGAAAAGATGGATAAAAGTAATATAGCAGGAATTGCTTATCAAAAAAGTACAGCTCTAAATATAATTAGTTACAATGAAAGTACTGGCTATAAGTTAATAAATAATCCAACAATGGGAATGTCTGCATGGACCTTATTACCTACAAGATTAAATAAGGAACAAGATGGTACAATCGAAGAAAATTATGATGTCATAGCTGGAAAAATAAATGAAGATGAACCTGGCTTAATATTACAAGTTGATAGCAGAAATCAAATATATTCCAAAACACTTGAACAATTAGGATTAAATGGAACTAAAGTCTCTTTTAATGATATCCTAAACAAAGAAATAAAAATAGCCTTAAATGATGATTATTATATCCAATATGGTGAACATTTTATTCCTAGTACTGATTATGAAAAGTTGTATAACAGTAAAAACAGTATTACGATAAAAGTACAGGCAATAATAAGAGGAAAAGAAAGTAAAAAAATGTTAACATCAGGAACTGGGATTGCCTATACTAATGCTTTAGTAGACTTAGTTATAGAAAAAAATAAATCATCAGCGATAGTAAAAGTCCAAGAGGAAAAAGATTATAATGTATTAACAAATGAATTGTTTAGTGATGAAACAATGACAAAAGAAAATATGCTTGGATATCTAGGTGCTGACAGTATACCAGTAGCAATCTATATTTATCCAAATAATTTTGAATCAAAAGATAATATTATTACATATTTGGACGCCTACAATAAAGATAAATCTGAAGAAGACCAAATAAAATACACAGATATGGCAAGTATGATTTCAACACTTTCTGGAAACATTATGGATGCTATTACAATAGTATTAATTGCTTTCTCATCAATATCACTGGTTGTATCATCAATAATGATTGGAATAATAACATATATATCAGTTTTAGAAAGAACGAAAGAAATAGGAATATTAAGAGCATTAGGTGCTAGACGAAAAGATATCAAAAGAGTCTTCAATGCTGAAACATTTATTATTGGTATTTTTTCTGGAGTATTAGGTATTATTATTGCAAGAATATTAATAATTCCAACCAACATTATTATAGAAAATGCATCAGAATTACCAAATGTTGCAAAATTAAGTCCAATTCATGCTATAATACTTATTGTAATAAGTGTTACTTTGACAATAATAGGCGGACTGATACCAGCAAGTATGGCATCTAAAAAAGATCCGGTTGAAGCACTTAGAACAGAATAGGAGAAAATTATGGAAACACTAATGAAAAAATTTTTTAGATCATCTTTGATATCATCAATAATACTAATGATTATAGGAGTATTATTAATTTTACAATCAGAAATAACAATTATAACAATATCCTATTTAATAGGAACATTATTAATAGCAATGGGTGCTATTGCGATAATTAAATTCATAAAAAACATTAATAATGTAGCTAGAGAAGAACTAGACATTTTCTATGGAGTTGTAACAATCATTTTAGGTGTAATTGTTGTTTATAATCCAGAAGCAATAGCAAGCATCATACCAATAATAATTGGAATAGGTATAATTATAAATAGTGCTACAAAATTACAATATGCTCTAGAATTAAGAGAAAGTCTAAACAATCAATGGAAAACAACAGTAGTAATCTCAATAATAAGTGCTGTTTGTGGAGTGATATTAATATGTAATCCATTTAAGGGTGCTGTTGTAATAATGCAAATAATTGGAGGATTTATTGTTGCATATTCAATACTAGATATAGTTTCAACAATTACAATTAAGAAAAATGTAGCAGCTATTCACAACGCCATAGATGGAAATATAAATGATGCTGAAGTTGTAGACGAAGAAAATGTGGAAACTAATCAAACTGAAGAATCAAAAAAAACAGAAAAAAAAGACAAAAAAAGTAAAAAGAAAAACAAAAAAGGAAATACTAACGCAGAATAGAGGACAAAGCTATGTTAAATATATTAGGTCGCTTTTCTATTATGATAGAAGAATGGAATGAAAAATTGAATTCATTTTTCGCAAATAATTTTGATAGTCCATTTTTTGGAACTGTAGCATTATTTGTTTTATTTGGATTTGGATGTTGGATTATTTCTTATTTAAATAAGAGCAAATAGCAAAAAGCCGTAAAAGGCTTTTTTTATTTGAAAATAATAATAAAAAAAGATATAATAAAATACGAATGAGGTACAAAATGGAAAATGAAAAATTAGTAATAGGAAGAAAATATGAAATACATGGATATAAACACAATGGAAAAGTTTATCGTTCTTGGGATGAAGCAATTTTGCTAGAAATACACGATGACTATTTAGTTTTTGGAAATGAAAAAACAAAAGTAACAGAATCAGATGGAAGAACATGGAGAACTAAAGAACCAGCAGCCATATACTTTTTTAAGAATAACTGGTACAACATAATCGGTCAATACAAAAAAAATGGAATATATTACTACTGTAACATGGCGTCTCCATATATAATAGAAGATCAAACAATAAAATATATTGATTATGACCTAGATTTAAGAGTTTTTCCAGATGGAAGTTTTAAAGTATTAGATAGGGGAGAATATCGCTATCATAAAAATTTAATGAATTATTCTCCTGAAATAGATTATATATTAAGAGAAGAATTAACTAATTTAATTGATAAAGTAAGAAAAAAAGAGCTAGCTTTTGAACCTGGAATGGTAGAATATTACTATCAAAAGTATATGGAAATACAAAAAAATAAATAACTCTTAAAAAAGTCAAAAAAACTTACTTATCATAACATCGTTATATA
>ULMC01044310.1_pt1 | contig 11023 bp, 9 predicted proteins | sample 1951541 | NCBI WGS metagenome assembly ULMC01 (sample SAMEA4835539, study PRJEB28245) | human gut metagenome | biome: gut microbiome; material: fecal sample | place: Denmark | collected 2008 | reverse complement strand
AACTTGATCAATAAATCCTAAAATCATAAAATCCTCCTTAGTTGATTTAATTTTAGCATAAAGAATAAAATAAAAAAAGGCGTTATCCACACCTTTTCAATAAAAGTACAAAAAACAAAAAAGAGTTTTTATACCATAGTCTGAGAATTTATTCGGTTCTCTGGTAGAAACGTAATCACCATATTTGATTACTTATATGTTATTAGAACTACGGCGACAATTATATCACAAAAAAAATATTTGTCAACAACTTTTTTATTTTTTTATTATTCTCAAAATGAGCATATAAAAATTATGTAATGTGTCTTTAAAACAAAGCTTTTATAATGTATAATTATACTATAGAGTGTATTTTGTAAAAGATAACTGGAAATAATAAACAAAAAACTTGACAACTATTAATTATTTTGTATAATATAATTGCATTTAGTTAATGCGCACAAATTTAATATTATAGTGTAAAAGGCAAAGCAGTAGAAATGCTGTGACGCAAAGCTATAGGGTCTTTAAATGAGATAGCCAGTTGTCAATAAAAGTAAGTAAACTATTATTGGCAACTTTTTTTATGCTAGGAGGTGAAAAGATGCCCCAAAAGAACATATATGTTAAAGATATTTATGGTCCTAAAAAGAAGAAAAAGAAAAGACTTATAATCTCGCTATGCTTCACTGGTATCTTAGTCACTTTGATTGTTATTTTGGCATATTTTGGTCAAAATGTTGGATCATTTTCAATTAAGCTTGGCGATGATTTAACATCAAGGCAAATTTTCATTTCTGAAAAAGAAGATTTTTCTTGGTATGATTCAAGACTCGAGGCTGCGTCTGTTAAAGAAGCTAATGTCATTATGTACCCCTTTATTAAAGCAAAAGAATGTAGAAATACTGATGGATCTAGAATTTGGGAAAACAATTCTTATGTTTCATATACCTTTTATTTGAAAAATATGGGGCGTGAAATAGTTAATGTTATGCAACAATGCTCAATTACAGGTAAGAATGATGGTCTTGAATTAGTAACTTGGCTTGAATATTTTGAGGATGATAATGAAGGAATAGTTTATCAAGGCGGAAATGTACCGGATAAAGCATCTGATCCCTTTTTTGAAAGATATCCTGATCCCAAATTATATGATCTTGAAAATAACATTGCCTATGAGAATAAATTTTATGACTTGCATCCTGGGGATGTTAAAAAGTTTACTTTAATTACTTGGGTTGATTCCCAAGACCCTGACTTAAGCGAAGAAATCCTTGGTGGTACAATTAGATTTGAGATTTATTTCTCATTATTCAGAAGGTGATAATATGAGACGAAAAATTATTGTATTATCATTATCTATTATTTTGCTAATTGGTACAGCTGTAACGGCGACATATGCAGCATATCTTAAAGGTCTTACAGCTTCAGTTGGTAACCTTGAAATGAGTCTTTATAAAGATAATTATTCTTTAGTTTCTATCGATGGAGTAAATTTTAGTGAGAATCTTGGTAAGGATGAAATTTATAAAGCAGTTGTAGCTTCTTCAAAGGGATATACAGTTGGCGCTGATGGTAATTTCTATGATGGAATGAAATTGGTTGAAACATCTGATGATTTTGTTAAAACTGAACTCAAAAAGATAAGCTTAAGCCCAATAACATCCTCAGATGGAATTATCTTTGAGAGGGTAAGTTATAGTGGAATTAATCAAAGTGTAGATGTTGCCAGCGGTGCTTATATAAGCTTTGACTTATATTTTAAAGCTAATGTTGATACACCATTTGATTTATGCTTTAATACCGAGGCTAATAATTATGATGCATCTAAGCAAGTTCTTAATATATCATCTGATTATTTAGAACTTAATTCTAATCAAGCATTTAGCTTGAAAAGTGGATTTGAAGCATATGATGAATTAGGCAATATAACTTATTATAAGAAAGATACTAAAGGCTTTAAAATTCGTCCTAGTGACGCAATGAGATTTTCGACTATTGTAGAAGATAAAGCCAAAATATATGAGCCTTCAATTGGCATTGGCTCTTATGCAACATCACTAGATAGTGAATTGTATAATGATTCATATAAGTCCATAGCTTCTAGATTTGATAGTAATAAGAATGCATCTTATACTTATAGTGTAAATCAAGGAGCGAGTTTTAGTCCAATAAATTATGATGCATGTCCTTCAAGTTATCAAAGCTTTGACTTGCTTGACTCATTACAAATTGTATCATTTAAACAAAAGGACGAAATAAAAAAAGTCAAATTTAATTTTTGGCTTGAAGGCTGGGATGCAGATTGCTTCGAAGGTATCCAAGGAACAAATATAAATATTTCATTATCATTTAGAGGTATGCAAAGCATTGATTCTTATAGAATTAATTACCATGATGGTGATAATGTTACAAGTGTTGATTATCTTAGTAGTGCCCTTTTAAATACAGTACCATATAATATACCTTATAAAAAAGGTAAAAAGTTTATGGGGTGGTATTTAGAAGAATCGTTTGACACCTTATTTGATCAAAGTGTATTAAGTACTGATCAAGTAGGAGACGTGTATGCCAAATGGCAATAATAAAATAGTTAAAAAATAAAGGAGATTTAGATAATATGAAAAAATCTTTAAGAAGAAAATTAATTATGTCTGCTGTAGCAGTAGGAGTTGCGGCGGTAGGAACTACTGCATCAACATATGCTTGGTTTGTATCTAATACAGATGTTTCAAGCTCAGTAAGTGGAGCTGTTGAAGATGCAACATCTTCATTATATATTTCTGAGGATGGAAAAAACTTTGGAACACAAAAGATTGATTTAGGTTCAAAGACATCAAAGCTTGCACCACTTCAATTAACAAATGATGGTGCAACTGGAGCATATACATTAAAGGATTTAGAAGGTAATAATGCAAATACTGAAAATTATATTACATTTGATTTATATTTTTCGGTTCAACTTCAAGGAAATGCATCTAAAAAGGTAGTAATTAAAACAACTGCAGAAGATAAGGGTGAACAAACGCATGTTGCCCAAACAAATGTAGCTTCTGCTGATGGTTATACGGCTATTAATCAAGGTGATTCATTATGGGAAAATGTTATTAAGGCAATGAATGTTCAAGTAGATATAAAAAATGCTACTTCTGTTGCTGAATTAGATGCTGCACAAGCAACGTCATATTATTATGCTTTGAATGATACTAAAGGTACTTATAATGGCTTAGCATATTTTAATGCAGTTACAGGTGAAACACATACTCCAGCTAATGTTAAAGAAATTACAAATTATCTAACTGAAACAGAAATTTCACAAACCACTAAGAAGGCTGAAAATACAACAGGTGTTGATTTTATTCCAGAAATTACACAATCAGGATATTATAAGGCTTCTTTCACAATTTGGATGGATGGATGGGATGATGCTGCTTTTGATGCTGTTGCCTCTCATGCATTTGAATTAGGATTTACATTTGCATTAGCAGATAAGACGGTAGCTGCTTAGTATAGGAGTAATAAATAATGAAAAAGAGTTTAAAAAGAAAGCTAATAATGTCATCTATAGCAGTTGCTACTGCTATTGTTGGAACCACTGCATCGACATATGCATGGTTTGTTAGTAATACGGATGTAACATCATCTGTGACTGGAAATGTTGCAAGTTCAGATTCATCACTTTACATATCAAAGGATTCATCTTCATTTAGTACAAAAGGAATTGAATTTGATTTTAGTGATAGTAAAATTGCTCCACTTCAAGCAATTACAAAAACAGGCTCTACTGGTTTTAATTTTAAGCATTTAAATAATGAGACGACAGTAACTGAAAAAGAATATATTAAGTATTCAATCTATTTTTCTGTTCAAAATGTTTCAGCAGCTGTTCCTAAAACGATTACAATGAGTATGAAGGCTGATGATAAAGATTATTCTAAAAAAGAAGCACAACATGTTGCACAGGCAAATGTTACTCCAAATGGTAATTATAAAGAAATTCAAACTGGTAAAAAATATTGGGAAAATGTTTTAAAAACACTTAATATGAATATCAGCTATGTTACTGATGCAGATGCTACCAATTTAGATACTAAGGATAATTCAACACTTATAGGAAATTATCAAATTAACTCAACTGCTAGTCAATATGATGGATTAGCATATTATAAAAATGTAAACGGATTAGATACCTTAGAAAAAGGTGCCGATGTCCTTGAAGTTTCTGATACAATAAGCTCTAATAATATTGATAATGTAGATGGTAATAATCCTGGTCAGGCTGACGGAAAAATTAATTTAATTGCTAATATTACGGCTGCTGGTTATTATAAAGTAGATTTTACTATTTGGTTAGATGGATGGGATGATGCTGCTTTTGATGCTGTTGCTTCTCATACATTTGGAATGGAATTTACTTTTGGTCTTGAATAAGGAGAATAGAAGTTATGAAAAAAAGTTTAAGAAGAAAATTAATAATGTCAGCTGTAGCAGTAGGCGTTGCAGCTGCAGGAACTACCGCATCAACATATGCGTGGTTTGTATCTAGTACGGAGGTATCTAGTACTGTTTCAGGTACAGTAGAATCATCAGGAGCATCATTATTTATATCTAATGATGGCGTTTCATATGGAACTAAAGCTGTTAAACCAACTGCTGATTTTTCAAAACTAAAGATGGCACCACTTCAAATGAAGGCTACAAATCATACGCTTTCTAGTTTGGATGATGGAGAAGCTACAAAAAATGAAGACTATATGAGCTTTTCATTATATTTTTCAGTTCAAAATATTAATACTACTAAAAATAATTATAGTATTAAATTATCAACTACTGCAACTGATAATGATTTTCAAAAGATTAAAACTCATGAGGCGCAAACTGCAATTGCAGAAGATGGTACATATTCAGCAATCAGTCAGGGGACATCTTTGTGGGATAATGTTTTAAAAGCTATGAATGTTTCAATCGGACAGCAATATTCATCATCTAATAGCTTTAGTGCTGCAACATCTACTAAATATTACGAAGTAAATAAAAGTGAAGCAATTTATGATGGTTTAGCTTATTTTAATAAGATTACTGAAAATTCAAAAACAGAAACTGATAAAGTTACTTATGAAACTAATGCCTTAACAACAACAGAACTTTAAACTAAAGATAATGTTGAAGCGAAAAATATAATTCAGGCTACCGGAGATATAACAGTTATCAACAATATTACAGCGAATGGATATTATAAACTAGACTTTAATTTTTGGTTAAATGGTTGGGATAAGGCTTGCTTTGATGCAATTGCTGCTCATGAGTTTGGATTGACATTCAATTTTAAATTAGAAGCAACACCTAAAAGCGAATAATACTCTATAAAATTTAACGAAAGGAGCATACCATGGAATATTTCTTAAAAAAAATATGGTTATCAGCTATACTTAGTATTTTAGTGTTAATAACCGGTGTTACATCAACATATGCTTGGTATGCTATGACTCGTACAAATAATGTAGAAGATTTTAATTTTGATATCAAAGGTGGAAATTCACTTGCAATTTCCACCAATGGTATTGATTTTCAAGATTCTTTATCATCACTGGATGTAAAAAAAGCAATTCTTCAAAAAAGAGGAATAGATGCTTCCGGTTTAAGTGATGATAAGGTTAACTCTTTATTAAATATTGTCCTAGATCCTGTAACTCCTAAGGATTATACTTCCTTAGATAAAGGTTTTCAGTATGTAGATAATAAAGATGCATCTGATTATAAATACATATCATTTGATATTTATCTTGCTTCTAATAACGATAATAACGAAGAAGCTACGTCTGTCAGGCTTTCAACAATTAATCCCGTTAAAGCATCTGATAAGTATGTAAGCTTTGATGGTGAGAATGTTAATGATGAAACATCACTTGGCAAAATATCAGATGGTGTTAAAATGAATGTTGCAAATGCAATGAGGCTTGCTCTTACAACATATGATGCTTGTTTATATAGTGATATTTTAAATTCTAGCAATAATCCACATACCACTATTTATTCTATAGGAGGAAATGCTCCTAATGTAAAGAATAATGTATATAATTTTGGTGGAATTAATACAGAATATAATTTGGCAGTAGATTTATATAATCAAAGAAGTGAAAATAAAATATCAATTCCCCAAAATGAAAGAAATGATCTTGATTATGATACAACTGAAATTATTTCTTCAAATGATGGTTTATATTCAGGTATGATGAAAAAAATGACAGTGTATTTGTGGCTTGAAGGATGGGATGCAGATTGCATTACTGAACTTCAAGGTGAAGCATTTACATTTGAGCTTGGTATGTCATCAAGTATTTAAAAAATAAAATGCGTTTTTATAATGCTATTTTATGTTAATGTTTTAAAATGATTTTATTTGTGTTAGAATATTAACATAAGATTGAAGAGAGGTATATATATGCAAGAAAACACTACCAAAGAATTAAAAACTCCGATGACTACTAAACAAAAAGTTTGGTTTGGAGTAAAAATCGCTTTAAACGTTATATTTTATTTATTAATTTTATTGGTACTTTTATTTTCCATTTCAAATATTAGAGCTAAAAACAAAAATGATCAAATTCCTAATATTTTTGGAAAAGGTTATTTAAATGTACTTTCTGATTCAATGACTGGTGATAATAAGGACTCGTTTAATGTTGGTGATATGATTATTGTAAATGTCGCAAACGATAAGAAGATTTCAAAGTTAGTTGTCGGCGATATAGTTACCTTTTATGACTCTAATTTAGCCTCTAATAAGGGTGCAGGTACAGCTTTAAATACCCATAGAATTGTTTACATTGGTAAAAATACTGAAGGGACAACAATTTATTATACAATGGGAGATAAAATAGCCAAGAATATTAATTTTAATGCTAATAGTTTGGCCAATATGACGGAGCAAGAGGTTAATGAGACGTTTGATAGATTAGGTCATTCTCAGTACCAGGTATTTACAGCATCTGCTATTCGTGGTATTTATTCTGGAAAATGGTCTGGTTTTGGTAAGACCATTCAGACTATAAATAATCATTTTATTGCGATTATTATTGTACCAGTTGCTATTCTATTGGTTTTTGAAATTGGTGTTTTAGTTTTAAATATAATGCGTGCAAGAGAAGAAAAGTTAAAACTTGAAATGAAAGAAACTAGTCAAGAGCTTGCAAATCAAGAGACTATTTCTGCAGATGAAAAAGAAAAGCTTAAGGCAGAACTTCGTGCAGAGCTTTTAAAAGAAATGCTTAAAGAATCAGATAATGAAGAAGAATCAAAAGAAAAAGAAGAAAACAAATAATTGATTAGATTAAGTTTTAGTAAGGAGGATTAAATATGGCTGAGTTTTCAAAATATTTTATAAGCTTTTTAAAGAAATTCTTTGAAAATTTTCTTGATTGGTTTAAAACCTTATTTAGTCTTTTTTCTAAGATATTCTATTCATATCCTAAACAATATATAAATGATATTATAACATCTTGTGTTAATAATGAAAATTTTAAAGTATTAGATTGGATTGTTCTTGTATTAGTATCAATTGTTTTAGTTATTTTCTTTGGCTTAGTAATTGTTGTTATTTTTCAGTTCCTACGTAAGTATATAAGATTTAGAAAGCGTGAGATTGAAAAAGATGAGCTTGTTGATGAAATAGCAGTTTTAAATAATCGTGTTTTTGATTTAGTTGAGGAAAAAAATAAGATTTTAGCTTTACGTATTAATCAAATTGGTGGTACTGAAGCCTATGCAAGACAGGCTGATATGGAAAGAGGAACTTCATCTCTTAAAGGTAAAAGACCTGCTCTTCAATCTGATTCACGTTTCGTTAAGCTTACACAGGTTGATAAAGACTATGAAATTTCATCTGAATTCACGGTAATGCAATCAAGCGATATGGTTAATTTACCTGAGCTTATTGATAGATTTATTAAATACAGTGCTTCTCAGCTTCATCTTTATTATACAAAAGAGATTATTGCTAGATTTTTTGCAGGAATGGCCACTTCAAAGGTTTTAATTTTGGAAGGTATTTCTGGTACTGGTAAAACTTCCCTTCCTTATGCAATGGGTAAATTCTTTAACAAGGAAACATCTATTATTTCTGTTCAACCATCATGGCGTGATCGTGCAGAATTGCTTGGCTATTTAAATGAATTTACAAAGAAATTTAATGAAACTGATTTCTTAAAAGCTGTTTATCAAGCAGGTTATTCTGATAAACCTAATTTTATTGTTCTAGATGAAATGAACCTGGCTCGTATCGAGTATTATTTCGCTGAATTCCTATCAGTTATGGAAATGCCAGATGTTCATGAATGGAAAATTGATTTAGTTCCTGCTTCTGAGCCAAGTGATCCTAAGCTATTAATTAATGGTAAGCTATTTATTAATCAAAATACTTGGTTTATTGGTACAGCTAATAAGGATGACTCAACATTTACAATTACTGATAAGGTATATGACCGTGCAACCCCAATTGTAATTAACAATAAAGCGGAATTAATTGATTGTGATTATACTAATAATGTACAGATGACATTTGATTATCTTGACGAGTTATTTAAAAAGGCTCAAGCTGAGATTACTATGTCAACTAAGGTTATGGATTCATTTAAAAAAGTCGACGAGTATATTCAACAAAACTTCAAGATTGCTTTTGGTAACCGTATTATGAAGCAAATTAAATTATTCGTTCCTGTATATGTTGCCTGTGGATTTACAGAGGTTCAAGGTCTTGATTATATGTTGGCTAATAAGATTTTACGTAAGTTTGAATCATTAAATTTATCTTTCCTTCATAATGAGCTTGATGGATTAATCGAACTTCTAGATAAATTATTTGGAAAGAATTCCTTTAAAGTATCAATTGAATATATTGAAGATTTAAAGAAAATGATGTAGGTTAGGATGTGATATTATGGCTTTAGAGGTTTTAAAACCAACTGAAGAAGAGTTAAGTGATAAGGCCGTTTCGCAATTCTATGAAGCATTTTATTCTTGTATTGAAAATGCAAAATCACCTTTGGGTGATTTTCTTTTTAATGAATTGCAGCAAGGCGAAAAAACAATATATAATAAAACAGTTCGCGAAACAAAGATTTTTGATGGAAACTTTCTAGATGTTGTTATAGGGGCATATCCAAGCTTGTTAAAAATATGTCGTGATCCTAAAAAGACACTTGCTTATATGCAAGAGGTTGTAGCAATGGAAAAGGCTAAAAAGGTTGATTCAGAATCGATTAGACATTTAGCCTCTCATACCCAATATATACGTGATATAAATGCGCAAAATGAAGTTATTCCGTCAAAAATATTATCTACATATGCGGAAGATAATATTGGTATTTATGAAAACCGTTTTATTAAAAGTTTAATCAATCGTGTGATTGTTTTTTTAGATACAAGATTAAAGCTAATGGATGAAAACCTAGAATCAATTAGTGCTGATGAAATTAGGTATAAAAATAATATTAAGTTATCACATCGTAAAATCGATTTAGAAATGAATATAAAAATATCTAATGAAATTTTGGATGAAACGCAAAAGGCAAGAGAGCTTTTTGACAAAACAAAGAATGCTCTTGATAAGTACCGGGCATTAAAAGGAACAGGATTATATCAAGCTGTAGCTAAGCTTAAAGATGTTGTACCTCCAATTATGAAAACTAATATAATTCTTCATAATCCTGATTTTAAGATTGCTTATAATTTATGGCTTTATATTGACCGCACAACTGAGGTAGGTTATAATGTTCAATCTGATGAGAAAACTAATGATGACGATGATGTAATTCTTAATGATTTTAATCATATTGGAGTTTTTCTTATTAATGATTTGATGCATCAAAGAGGAATCCAATCATTAGAAGCCTTTGATGGCGAAAAAAATGTTCGTGAATTAAAACATGATGATATTACTAAATATGAATTAGAACCTAAAGATATTAAATTATCCCACCAAGAAATATCTGAGTATCTATTGAGTCGGATATCAGAAATATTTGAAGAAAAATATAAAGAGTCATTGTCTCAAGGTTTAAGCTATGAAATGAGTGTTAAGCGTGTTTTCAGGGAAATGATTGATGTTTTGAACCGTATTTATCCTAATTTATTTGGGGTTAATACAGAAGATATGAAAAAAACACCTGAGTTGCTTGAAATATTAAAACGTAAACAACGTGTTATGAAGCTTATTAGAGAGCAAAAACAAATTGATTTAAATAAAATGGATAGAGAAACTCAGACTTTAGATACAAATATAAAGAATCTTGAAGATTATTTAAAACGCCAAGAGGAAAGACAAAAAGAAAGAGAAAGAAAAGAAGCTATCCGTCTTGAAAAACTTCGCCTTCAAGAAGAAAAGCGTAAGGCTCGTGAGGAAAAACGTAAAGAAGCAGAAAGACTTAAGGCTGAAAAAGAAAGAATAAAGGCAGAGCAGGAAAGACTTAAGGAAGAAGAAAGATTAAAGAAAGAGGAAGAAGAAAGACTAAAAAAAGAAGAAGAAAAGCGTACTGAAGAGCAAAAAGAAGAATTACTTGTAGAACCGTCTTTATTAGATGAAAAGACAAAAGAAACATCTAAGCCGGATGATGAATATGCTAAATTAAAATCAAGAAAATCGCAAACAACAATAAAAAATAAATATCTTGAGGATTTAGATGAAGATGTTGTTTTAAGATATAGCGAGGACGAATTAGTTGAAAATAATCGTGAAAATTTTGCATATGATGAAGATATTGATAATGATGTTATAATTCGCTTTGATGAAAATGAAGTAATTGAAAATATTCTTGTAAAGGAACAAGCTGCTAAAAAAGCTAAGGCGTTAGCTAGAAGCAATATTAAAGATTCTAAGGGAATATCTAAAGATAAAACAAAAAAGGTTCCTAAAGGAAGAAAGTCTATTTATATTGATGATGTTAAAAGAGGACATAAACCTTTGAGAAAAAATAGAGTGAATAAACATGCACGTTAAAAAAATAATAAGTATAATAATTACATCTATTTTAAGCTTAATTGTTGCGGG
>ULMC01049715.1_pt1 | contig 11034 bp, 9 predicted proteins | sample 1951541 | NCBI WGS metagenome assembly ULMC01 (sample SAMEA4835539, study PRJEB28245) | human gut metagenome | biome: gut microbiome; material: fecal sample | place: Denmark | collected 2008 | reverse complement strand
AGTGGCTATGTTTTAAATGGTACTAAATGTACTAAAACTGAAACTAAAAATGCAACAGGTGTTTGTCCACAAGGTTATAGCGCAGGAGCATGGGATAATGATTATTGTACAACTGAAATAGATCCAGAAGAAGAATACAGGTGTATAGATAAAAATGGATACAAAGAAAGTGATGCTGTTCTTGATTCAGTAACAAATTATTGTTATTATAAAAAAGATTATCCTGAATCAAATCCAATTTATTGTTCAAATCATGGTAGAGTATATTATAATGGTTATTGTTATTATGCAAAATTTAAAGCGGAATTTATTACTTATTGTGCTGGTGGAGCAAATGTAAATTCTAGTGGTATGTGTGATTTAAGAATGAAAAAAGTATTTAATTGTGAAAACGGATGGACATTGGAAAATAAAAAATGTACTAAGACAATAGTTGTAGATGCTAAGAAAAGATAAAAATTTAAAAAACTAATGTAAAAAATCAAGGTCTAATGAATAATCGAGCTCATCTAAACCTTGATTTTTATTGTTTGTTTTACTTTTTAAATTCTTATAGGGAATTATAATATTAAACTCGCCTTGACTATAAGGAGCCACTTGATATTGTGGAAATAATATAATCAATCCTTCTTTAGAAAAAGCAAAATTGCTAAAGTTTTCTTTTATAGGTTTAGTTCCTTCATATAACATTGAATAGTTTATAATTTTTGTATTGTATTTTAATTCATTACGACTGAATTCTGATAATATTTTTAGGAAGTTTTTATTTTTATTTATTAGCTTATTGATATTTATAATTTTATTTTCTTTTATATCGTAGACAACTGTATAAATACGATGATTAGGGTGGGCTCCTCCTGTAAAATCTTCAATATGAAATACAAAAGATATATAATTTTTGTATTCATATTTTTCATATAGAATTATTAAGTAGTAGTATTGGTTTGTTGGTATTGTTGATGATTTTATATTATTTTTGAACTCTTTTAAATAGTTAGTGATTTGTTTATTAACATTGTTATTTAGTTTTTTATATTTTGTTATTGGGTAATATATTTGAACTTTATAATTTTTGTTTATTTCTAATATTTTGTGTTCATTAGTATTTATTTTTGATTTATCAATATCCGCCTTAATATTTATTATGTGAGTAAAAAAAATTAAGTTTATTATTAGGAATAGAGTAAATATGGTCTTTATTTTCATTGTATCACCAATATATAATATTCTTTGATATTTATATTTATTTGTTTTTATGATATGATTTTTTAGAGGTTGATGTTATGGAGAAGAATTATAAGAAAATTATTTTGTGGCTAGGAATATTTTTGTTTCTAATTATAGTGTTATTTGTTATTTATTTTATGTTTTTTAACAAGGTTTCGTTTTTAAAGTATAGTGATGGTGAGTTTAAATTTAATTATGGAACTAATTTTAAGGTTTCTAAAAAAGATGGAGTATATACTATTGGTGAAAAGAATGGTACGGCTAAAATCATAATTAATATTTCTGATAATACCTTGGGAATGGATTATGATAATAATAAAAATAGGGCTGTTTCTATTTCTGATAGTTTAGTTGGCGAAGGTTATACAAAAGCTTCATTTAATTGTTTGGATCATATATGTATGAATGTGTATGAAAATGAAAATAAACATATTACTATTGCGGTTGAGTTTAATGAGGATAACGTTTTTACATATGAACTTGTTTGTGATAAAGATGAGTCTGAAAAGTTTAATGATGATTTTGATTTGATTATTAATTCTTTTGTAAAAATGAAGTAGTTACTGTATTTTGTATAGGAATATTTTACTTGAAATGATATTTTGAGAATTCTGGTTGAATAATTTGGTTTAAAGAATAAATATTGCTTTTATTCTTTTATATTGCTATAATATTTTTAGTATAGGAGGTCTTTATTATGTATTGTCCAAAGTGTAATGGACCTATGGAAATGGGAAGTTTATTTTGTCCTCATTGTGGGGCAAAAATTGATAATAATGATAATAGTAATGGTGAAAATAATTTATCACAAAGTGCTAATGATTCTTTAAATAATGTCGATAATACTTTGTTATCTAATGCAGGTAGTGTCACAGTTCCAGTAAATATGAATAATCCTGGGAGCAATGATTTAAATACTAGTAATGTTAATGATGTTAATTTAAGTTATGCTACTGAAAATGGTACTGCTTCTAGTATTGGTGGTGTTAGCACAAGCAATGTTAGTTCTTTTAATGTTGCTAGTTTAGAAACTAACAATAATGTAAATACTGATATAAATAATAATTACAATATGGCTAGTATGAGTCCTGATAATTTGGGTGTTGCTAATACGAATATAGTTAACTCTAATGTTGTTGGAAATGATTCTGGTTCTAATATAAGTACCAATGAGATGAATACTAGTATGGAATCTGTTGTTAGTAATGCAAATATAAATTCAAATATGAATACTGATAATTCTAATAATACAAATTTAAATATGAGTAATTATTCTCCTAATCAAAGTATGAATATTAGTAATAATTCTAGTGTTAATTCAAATGCTATCTCTAAAGTTAACAAGTCTGGTAATTTGATAACTATTATTCTGGTTTTAGTTATTGCTATTCTAGCTGTGGTGGTTTGTTATCTTATGATATCTGGAAATAAGAGCAATACTACTAATAAGGATAAGAATGTTGTTGCTACTAATAATACGTCTGAGGTTACTATAAATGGTAGGACTGGTAAGGTACCTAAAGGATGGAGTTTTATTTCTGGAATTGAGGCTGGGTCTGCAGAACATGAATCTGTATTTATAAAAGATACTCGTGATTCAGTGGCTCTTATTTCTTCTACTAATGAGGTAACATTTGGTGATATTAAAAATGGTATGTATACAGTTAAAGCTAAGTTTGAGTCCTTGGGATTTTCTGAGTTGAATGCTACTACTGATAAAAAGAATGGCATTGAATATGTGTTATTTGATGGATTATATGATGGTAGTAATTATCATATTTTATACTTTGCTGATGGAGTAGGTGTAAGTGGTAGTGAAGGTTATTATGCTTCTAGTGAGGATTTAATGACAATTATTAATTTTATGACTAGTTTAAAGAAAAATACAGTAACTAAAGGAATTATTTCAGATAATAATGTTAATTTTTTTAATACTATGATAGGAAAATAGAATTGTTGACCAAATTTGTATTTGGTCTTTTCTATTGCTATTTTTTAGTATTTATGATATAATATGAAGACATTTTCAAAGTGGTATATATTTGTTTGAAAGAGTGTATATTTTATTTAGAGATTAAATTTTATTTAATATTTAAAGGAGATTTTATTATGATAAAAAGAAAGTTAAGTGATGTAAATAGCATACTTATGTATAAACAATTACTTGAAAAACCAGAAAAGTATATTTTATGTAATTATGAAGAAGGACCTCTTTGGGTTGAAACGACAGAGGCGGAACTTTATAGAGAAACAGTAGATGTTTCTTCTGATATTACTAATATTTTTACTGAAACTTTAAGGAAATTAGGTACTGGGGTAAGAAATGTTAGTGATATTTCAATAGGACTTGATTTTAGTATTTTTGTAGATTGTGATTCATTAGATGAAAATGGTCAATATACTGAATCACCTAAAGTTCTAAATGATAAAATTTCTGTAATTGTTGATAGTATATCTGGTCATTATAATGGAGAAAAGAGTTTTGAAATCATTGGTGATGATTTTGAAACACTATTTGGTAATCAACAATTTACAACAGATTTTAGTACTTTAGTTATTGGATTAAATAAGTTAGGATTTGAATTAGGCGGTATATCTTCATTTGGTGAAGTAAAAGAAAGAGTTTTAAAAGGTGAAAAGACTATTGGTACTGTTTCATTAACTACAGAAAAAAACAAAGTTTATAAGAAAAGTGAAAAATAATTCACTTTTTTTTTACATTATTTTACTATTTGAAACTTATTTTTTTCTATTTAGTATTACTAATTGTGTTATAATTCTTATATGGGTGATAAGTGCATGAAAATTAAGATAGACAATGTAGAAGTTAATTACATACAATATGGTGAAGGTAGTGATGTTTTACTTTTGCATGGATGGGGACAAAATATACAAATGATGAGGCCACTAGGGGATAACTTATGTAGTAATCATAGAATTACAATTATTGATTTTCCTGGTTTTGGTGAAAGTAGTGAGCCGCCAGTTGCTTGGTCTGTAAGAAATTATGCCGTTTTAGTAGAAAAATTAGTTGAAAAATTAAATATTAAGAAACCTACTGTTATTGGACATTCCTTTGGTGGAAGAGTTGCTATATATTTTTCAGCAGATAATCCTATTAATAAATTGGTTTTATTTGGTAGTCCTTGTATGAAGGAAAAAGAAGAGTTGACTTTATCGGTAAGAATTTTAAAGAAAATAAAAAAGTTACCTGGCATGGATAAGTTTGGTGATTTTATGAAACAATATATTGGTTCTCCTGATTATAGAGCTGCAAGTCCGATAATGAGACAAACTTTGGTAAATGTTGTTAATGAAGATTTGGCATCTTTTGCTAGGAGAATAGAGGAACCAACATTACTAATTTGGGGTGAACATGATGAAGCGGTTCCAGTTAAAGAAGCTAGAGAGCTTGAAAAAATAATGATAGATGCGGCACTTATTGTTTTGCCAGGGACACATTATGCTTATCTAGAGAATTTAGGGCAAGTTATAAATATATTAAATAGCTTTATTTAGGAGGGATAATATGGTTTTAAAAATATTATTATTTTTATCATTCCTTTTCTTATTATTTTATAAGACAAAACGTATATTACATATGTTACAGCAAAACCTTTACAATGAGAATAATCGATATATAAAATGGTTATTTAAGACTAAGAATCAATTTTTAGATTTAGACTTAATAGTTATTGGTATTTTGTTAGTGGAAAGTTTAATACTTTATGATATTAAATATTCTACAGTTATAGTTAGTCTTGTTGTTATTGGGTTTGATTTTTTATTAGGTTTAAAGTGGAAGAAAAAAATAGAAACTGATCAAAATAAAAAACCATTAGTTATTACTAAGAGAATAAAAAGACTTATTGTTACTACTAGTGTTTTATATTTGATACCAGTTGTTATTTCGTTATTTAATATAAATGATTTGGCACTTACTTGGAAATTGATTTTACTTAGTTATATTATGATATACTTAAATCCATTTGTTGTATTTATTGCTAATATTATTAATAAACCTATAGAAAAATTTGTATATATATATTATAAAAATAAAGCTAAACATAAACTTAGAGGAATGACTAATTTAAAAATAATTGGTATTACAGGAAGTTATGGTAAGACTAGTTCTAAAAATATATTGAGTGATATTTTAAATGTTAAATACAATGCTTTAGCTACTCCTAAAAATTTAAATACTGATTATGGATTGATGATGACTATTAATAATCATTTGGATATATTTACTGATATTTTTATAGCTGAAATGGGAGCTTATGTTAGAGGAGAAATAAAATCACTTTGTGATTTTGTTAAACCAAAGTATGGTATTCTTACTACTATTGGAACGGCACATTTAGAGTCGTTTGGAAGTGAAGAAAATATTGTTAAGGCAAAGTTTGAATTGATCGAGTCCCTTCCTAGTGATGGTTTTGCGATACTTAATGGTGACGATTCGAAACAAGTTAGTTATAAGTTGAAAAATAAAGTTAGAACTATTTGGATAGGCATTAATAATAATGATGTTGATATTAGAGCTTTTAATATAAAGTATACTTATAGAGGGACTAGTTTTGATATTATGTTTAAGAATGATAAAAAAACTTATCACTTTGAAACTAAGTTGTTAGGTGAGCATAATGTTTATAATATATTAGCTGGTATTGCTTGTGGAATGGAATTTGGTATTTCACTTGAAGAACTAGCTGATGCTGTTAAGTTAGTTAGGCCGACTGAACATAGATTGGAACTTAAAAAAATTGGTAATTTTTATCAAATTGATGATGCATATAATTCTAATCCTGTTGGAGCGAAGAATGCTTGTCATGTTTTGGGAATGATGAATGGTATAAAAATTGTTGTTACTCCAGGAATGGTTGAACTTGGGGAAAAAGAAGAGTTTTATAATAAACAATTTGGTGAAGAAATTGCTGAGGTTGCAGATTATGTCATACTAATTGGAGAAAAGAGGACTAAACCAATTTATGAAGGTTTATTAACACAAGGATTTGACAAAGAGAAAATAATAGTATTTAATGATGTTAGAGAAGCGTATGCTTTTATTAATAGTATATATAATGGCAAAGATGATATATTTGCGTTATTTGAAAATGATTTGCCAGATACATATAATGAGTAGGAGGATTTTTAGATATGAGAATTAAAGTTGGTGTTGTTTTTGGGGGAGAAACAGTTGAACACGAGGTAAGTATTATTTCGGCTATTCAAGCCATGAACAAAATGGATCAGGAAAAATATGAGATTATTCCAATTTATATTACTAAGGATAGGGAATGGTATACTGGGGATATGTTAAAAGATATTGATGTATATCAAGATTTATCTTTAATTAAGAAGTATGCAAAGAATGTTGTTTTATATTATAAAAATGGTGCTTATGTATTACAAAAGAAGAAGTTTCCTAGAACTATTGTTAAGGAAGTTGATATTATTTTCCCAATAGTTCATGGGACAAATGTTGAAGATGGTGTTTTACAGGGCTATTTACAAACTATAGGGGTTCCATTTGTAGGACCTAATGTATATGCTGCTGTTGTTGGACAAGATAAAGCTTTTATGAAAGATGTATGGGCTGGAACTGGACTTCCAATGACTGATTATGTTTGGTTTTATGATGCTGATTATAAACACGATAAAGATGCAGTTATTAAGAAGGTTTCTAAACTAAAATATCCAGTTATAGTAAAACCTGCTACTACGGGATCTTCTGTTGGTATTAGTGTATGTGAAGATGAGGAAAGTTTAGTAGAAGGAATAGATGAAGCAATTCAATACGATTCTAAGATTGTAGTTGAAGAAGTTGTTAAAAACTTAGTTGAAGTTAATATTGCGGTTATGGGTAACTATGAACATCAAAAGGTTAGTGAGATAGAAGAAGTATTATCTGGAAATAAATTCTTAACTTATGCTGATAAATATATTGGCGGAGGTAAGAATGGTAAGTTAAAAGGAAAAGCTCCAGTTAAGGCTTCTAAAGGTATGGCTTCAACTAATAGAAAATTACCAGCTGATATTGATGAAAAATTACGTAAGGAAGTCGAAGAGATAGCTGTTAAGGCATTTAAAGCACTTGGTTCTGCTGGCAACTCTAGAATAGATTTTCTAATTGATGAAAAAGCGAAAAAAGTATATGTAAATGAAATTAATTCTATTCCGGGAAGTTTGGCTTTCTATTTATGGGAGGCTAAAGGTGTTGACTTTACTAGTATGTTAGATGAAATGATTAATATTGGAATTAAAGAATATAAGAAGAGAATTAGTAAGACTCATTCATTTGATTCTAATATTTTACAGGGATTTGCTGCTAATGGTGGAGTTAAAGGTATGAAAGGAGCTAAAGGAAAGTTAAGATAACTTTTCTTTTTTCTTTATGATAGGTGTTTTAATTAGAAGAGAAAATTCGGATGTTGCAAATGAATATTATGTTAAGGGAATAGAAAAATTTGGTGGAACAGTCATTTTAATTAATGATAATGATTCTAGAAAAGAGCTCGAAGATAAATTAAGTCGTGTAGATGGTATTTTACTTACTGGTGGAGATGATGTTGGGCCAATCGATTTTTATTTAATTTCATATGCTTTAGAGAATAAGTTGAAGTTACTTGGTATTTGTCAAGGAATGCAATCAATGTGTCTATATGGTAGTTCCCTTGGATTAATTCCTATTGGAAATGATAGTCATAAGAGAAATGAAGGATATGTACATGGAGTCACTTTAAGTGATGGTGCTTTGAAAGAAATATTTGGTAATTCTAGGATTATGGTTAATTCACATCATTTACAAACTATTAGTAATAGTCACTTATTTAGGGTGGTTGGTTATAGTGATGATGGATTGATTGAAGCAATCGAGGGAAATAATGGTGTGTTTCAAATAGGAGTACAATGGCATCCAGAGAGAATGCTTGAGTATGATAGTTGGAGTCGAGATTTATTAGAAACATTTGTTAAGAGTGAATGAAGTTGTTACTTAGTGGTATTTTTTAATTAAAAAGACAATAATGATAAGATTCATCATTATTGCCTTTTTGTATGGATTTATGATAATTTTTGTTTTGATCTGTGTAACAAAAAAATCTAACAAATAATGCTTGTTAGATTTGTGTAATCAATATAAATGGTGGGCTGTTAGGGATTCGAACCCTAGACCCACTGATTAAGAGTCAGTTGCTCTACCAACTGAGCTAACAGCCCATTTCTTGATTGCATAATTTATTTTATACTAAAAATTGATAGTTGACAAGTACTTTTTTGATAAAAGTTTTAAATAGTTAACATTTTGTTGAGTTGTGTTGATAGACTAATTTAAGTATTTATGATATATTCTAATTAGTGTAGGTGAAGCGAAAATGAAGAAAGTAGAAAGATATAATCCAGATATAAAAGTTGGATTAACTAATTATGAAGTTAATAAGAGAATAGAAGATAAATTAGTAAATATAGATACAGAAGTTGGTACTAAGACTGTTTCTGAAATAATTAGAGAAAATGTTATAACTTTATTTAATATTATTAATATAATTTTGGCAGTTGCGGTTATATGTGTTGGATCATTTAAAAATTTGACATTTATCATAATAATTACTATTAATACGTTGATTAGTATTATTCAGGAACTTAGAAGTAAGAAAACTTTGGACAAGTTAAAAGTAGTTGCGGCTTCTAAGATACGCGTTGTGAGGGATTCAATAGAAAAAGAAATAGGAATTAATGAGATTGTTTTAGACGATATTATAGAAGTAGAAATAGGTAATCAGATAGTTGTTGATTCTGTAATTAGAGATGGAGAGGTTGAAGTTGATGAGTCTTTTATTACAGGAGAAGCTGATACGGTGTTTAAGAAAAAAGGAGATATGTTATTATCGGGAAGTTTTATAGTATCTGGTAAGGCAGTTTGTCAGGTTGAACATATTGGGTATGATAATTATACGGCTAAGATTTCTAGTGATACTAAATATATAAAAGCAGTTTCTTCGGAGATTATGAGAAGTTTAAATAAGATTATTTCAACGATATCATTTTTAATTGTACCAGTTGGAATACTTTTATTTAGTAGGCAGATGTATATAGAAGGGAATACTGTTTCACAAGCTGTTGTTTCGACAGTTGCGGCTTTAATAGGAATGATTCCGGAAGGGTTAGTTTTACTTACTAGTACAGTTTTAGCAGTTAGTGTAATTAGACTTTCAAAGAGAAAGGTATTGGTACAGGATTTATACTGTATCGAGACTTTGGCTAGGGTTGATACTTTGTGTTTAGATAAGACAGGAACAATTACGGAAGGTAAGATGGAAGTTGCTGCTGAAGTTTTATTTACTGATGATGATATTGGAGAGATAATTGGTAATATTAATAATAGTTTAGGAGAAAATAATCCGACTGCTATTGCTTTATTAGATAAGTATGGGAAGAGAGATAGTTTTGAGGTTGTTAAGAATTTACCTTTTTCTTCAGCAAAGAAATATTCAGGGATTGTTTTGAAAGATAGAGTTTATGTTGTGGGGGCAGCGGAGTTTATTTTAAAGAAAAATGATTCTATTATGAAAAAAGTAGAAGAATATACGAGGGAGTATAGAGTTATTTTGTTAGGAGAGGCTAAGGATAAGGATTTAGATGATGTTAGACCGATTGCTTTACTTTTGTTACAAGATAAGATTAGAAGTGATGCTAATGAAACGTTACAATATTTTAAAGAACAAGGTGTTACTTTAAAAATTATTTCAGGAGATAATCCTAATACGGTTTATGGTATTGCTTGTAGAGCTGGTTTTCCAGAAAAAGCTAAATTAATTGATGCAACTACTTTAAAGAACGATGAGGATATATTAAAAGCAGTAGAGGAGTATGATATTTTTGGTAGAGTTACTCCGGAACAGAAGAAGACTATTGTTTTGGCACTACAACATTTAGGTCATACGGTTGCGATGACAGGGGATGGAGTTAATGATGTCTTGGCTTTAAAGAAAGCAGACTGTTCAGTAGCAATGGCATCTGGATCTGATGCGACTAAGAATGTTAGTCAACTAGTTTTATTGGATTCAAACTTTTCATCTATGCCTTATGTAGTGGCAGAGGGGAGAAGAACTATTAATAATATTGAGAAGAGTTCATCATTATTTTTAGTTAAGACAATATATGCTACTTTATTAGCAATTATCTTTATCTTTATTGATATGCCATATCCATTTATACCAATTCAGTTATCACTTGCTAGTACGGTAACCGTTGGAATACCATCATTTATTTTAGCACTACAAGATAATTATGATTTAGTACAAAAACATTTTTTGAAGAGAGTTTTAAAAAGAGCAGTACCACCGGCATTTACAATAATTTTAAATATTTTAGTAGTATTTATTGCTAGTAAGATGTTTAATTTTACGTATGAACAGACTTCAACTTTGTCAGCTGTTGTTACGGGATATGTTGCTTTTATGTTGCTATTTAAGACTTGTTTACCATTTAATCCTTTGAGATCTTGCTTATTTGTAGCAATGGTATCATTATATATTACTGGTTTCTTTGGATTTAGAACCTTGTTTTCGTTCTCGACATTGGACTTAAAAATGGTAGTAATTATTGCAATATGTATAGCATTTGCACACTTTATGTATTATACGTTTGAGAAAACAATTAATTATTTAGAATTAAAAGTAAGAAAAGAGTAAAAAACACTTGACTTTCTTACTTTTTTTATAGTATTCTATTATTGCAGTTGGGAAATATATTTAAAAAAATTAATTTTCTCTTGCAAAAGTTTAAAAAGTATTGTAAACTTAAGAA
>ULMC01021710.1_pt1 | contig 11053 bp, 3 predicted proteins | sample 1951541 | NCBI WGS metagenome assembly ULMC01 (sample SAMEA4835539, study PRJEB28245) | human gut metagenome | biome: gut microbiome; material: fecal sample | place: Denmark | collected 2008 | reverse complement strand
AAGTGTAACAAGGATACGGCATCCTGAAGCTCCAACCGGATGTCCGAGTGCGATAGCACCACCGTTTGGATTAAGCTGCTTCTCAACGTCGATTCCAAGATCCTTACCAACTGCTACTGACTGAGCTGCAAATGCCTCATTTGCCTCGATGATATCGAAGTCTTCAATCTTAAGACCTGTCTTAGCCATAACCTTCTTTGTTGATGCAACAGGTCCGATACCCATGATTGAAGGATCAACACCACCAAGTGCACCGGCTACCCATGTAGCCATTGGCTTAACACCAAGTTCCTTAGCCTTCTCTTCGCTCATTACAACGATAGCTGCAGCACCATCATTGATACCTGAAGCGTTACCTGCTGTAACAAATCCGTTAGGATTGATAGTTCTGAGTCTTGCAAGTGTCTCTGGAGTTGTTCCAGGTCTTGGGCCCTCATCCTTAGCGAATACAACTGTTTCTTTCTTCTTCTTGATCTCTACAGGAACGATCTCAGCGTCAAATGCACCAGATTCCTGAGCTGCAACTGCCTTAGCCTGGCTGTTAGCTGCAAATACATCAAGCTCTTCACGAGTAAGTCCCCACTGCTCACAGATATTGTCAGCTGTCTTGATCATGTGGTAATCATTGAATGCATCCCAGAGAGCATCATGTACCATTGTATCTACTAACTTGCCATCATTCATTCTGTAACCGTAACGACCCTGCATTACTGCATATGGAGCCATTGACATGTTTTCCATACCACCTGCAACAACGATATCAGCATCGCCTGCTTCAATCATCTGTGCAGCCATGTTTACACAGTTAAGACCTGAACCACATACAACGTTTACTGTAACTGCTGTTGTCTCAACCGGAAGACCAGCCTTGATTGAAGCCTGACGGGCAACGTTCTGTCCGAGACCAGCCTGGATTACACAGCCCATGTATACATGGTCTACCTTGTCAGCTGGAACTCCAGCTCTCTTTAAAGCTTCCTTGATTACGATTGATCCTAATACTGGTGCTGGAGTTGTTGAGAGTGCACCACCCATTGTTCCGATAGCTGTACGGCATGCGCCAGCTAAAACGATTTTCTTTGACATATCCTTTTATCCTCCATGAAATATTTTAAATGTGTTCAGTGAAATATTCTGAAAAAAAGCATTAAAATTCCTTACAAATATTCCATTAAACTACATAGACTGCACTCATTCTATCACAAAAGAAAAAAGGGTGCAATATAAATTGCCCCTTTAGTCTGTTCTAAAAATAATACAAGTCATGATAAAAACGACTTATTTTCTGCCTTTACCGATGTTTCTTTGCTGCCCTCGGGGTTTATTTTTTGTTCCCGGATTATTTTTATCAGCACGTTTCCCTCTATCCGTCTTGTTACTATTTTTACCGGTGCCTCTCTTGTCATCCGGTCTGTTTTTATTTCTACCGATACCTTTTCTACCATCCGGAGCGCCGTTCTTATTATTGGTTTTACTGCCGCTTTTACTTTTATGTTTATTGTCAATTCTTCCATTATCATTTACGGCATTGTCATTCCTGCCGGCATAGGATTTTTTATCCGTATCCGACGCCGGCTTCCTCGGCCTTATGAGGCACTTCTCACTAAATCCGATCAGATCTTCACGGTGCCCCTTTATAAGAGCTTCCTTTACAAGATCATAGTTTTCCGGCTTCCTGTACTGGATAAGTGCTCTCTGCATGGCCTTTTCATGAGGATTTCTTGGCACATAAACCTTCTCCATATTTCTTGGATCCACGCCTGTATAATACATACATGTAGATATAGTTGAAGGCGTAGGATAAAAATCCTGAACCTGTTCCGGCATGTAACCTATATCTCTTATATACTCCGCCAAAGCAATAGCGTCTTTCATGGTGGAACCCGGATGTGATGACATAAGATAGGGCACAAGATACTGTTCCTTGCCCGTCAGATTATTCACCTTACGGTATTTATTTATAAATGCTTCATATACAGAATTCTCCGGCTTACCCATAAGCTTAAGCACATTATCGCTTATATGTTCCGGAGCCACTCTAAGCTGGCCGCTTATATAATATCTGCACAACTCCTTTAAAAACCTGTCATCCTTGTCTGCCATAACATAGTCAAACCTTATACCGGAACGTACAAATACCTTTTTCACTCCCTCTATGTTTCTTAGCTTGGCAAGAAGATCCAGATAATCCTTGTGATCCACCACAAGATTTTTACACGGTTTAGGGAAAAGACATTGTTTCTCCGGACAGGTTCCGTATTTCTCCTGTTTCTTACATGCCATGTGTCTGAAATTCGCCGTAGGGCCTCCCACATCATGTATATATCCCTTAAAATCCGGATTTTTTGTCATATTTACAGCTTCTTTTATAATGGACTCGTGACTTCTTGTCTGCACTATCCTTCCCTGATGGAAGGTCAGGGCACAGAAGCTGCAGCCTCCAAAACACCCTCTGTTGCTGGTAAGGCTGAACTTAACCTCGGAAATGGCAGGTATGCCACCACTCTCCCTGTACATAGGATGATAGTCATTCATGTAAGGAAGATCGTATATATCATCCATTTCCATCTCAGTCAAAGGCATGGCAGGTGGGTTCTGCACCACATACCCCCTGTTGCCGTACCCCTCAACCAGAGTTTTTGCCACAAATGGGTCCGTATTTTTATACTGGATCCCGAAGCTTTCCGCGTACTTCATCCTGTCGGCCTGAAGCTCATTATACGACGGCAGAAGCTTATAGTCATATACGTCATCTAAATGCCTTGTCTTATAAACTGTTCCCCGGACAAATGATATATCCTTGACATCAATGCCGCTGTCAAGAGCGTCTGCGATCTCAACAATGCTTTTCTCGCCCATGCCATAGGATATGATATCCGCCTGGGAATCTATAAGGATAGAATGTTTAAGCTTGTCAGACCAATAATCATAGTGGGCAAGCCTTCTGAGGCTGGCCTCTATACCGCCTATGATTATAGGAGTGTTCTTGTAAGTTCTCCTGATCAGATTACAATATACCACCGTGGCATAATCCGGACGCAATCCCATAACTCCTCCGGGAGAATATGCGTCCCTGCTCCTGTGTTTTTTATTTACAGTGTAGTGATTGACCATGGAGTCCATATTTCCTCCACAGACCAGGAATCCAAGTCTCGGTTCGCCAAACACATCTATACTGTCATCCCTCTTCCAGTCAGGCTGAGGTATCATGCAGACCTTATATCCATGAGCCTCCAGGACTCTGCTTATGATGGCAGAACCAAATGAAGGATGGTCAACATACGCATCCCCCGTGACATACACGAAGTCCGGCTGTTCCCATCCCCTCTTATTCATGTCTTCTCTATTTACAGGTAAAAAATCTTTCATAGTAAATTATTCTGTCCCTCTGCTGTATTCAGGAATATCCTCAGCCATACCTGCGCCAAGCACTACCGCCTCAAGAGCACGGTCACTTACATAGGTATCAATTCCGGTCTTTTCCTTTATGAGCTTGTCCATTCCATACATAAGACTTCCGCCACCGGTAAGAGTAATACCCGAAACCGAAATATCCGCAACCAGCTCCGGAGGGGCCACTTCCAGTATTCCGTGTATGGCATTAAGTATCTGCATGGTAGGCTCACTGAAGGCTTCTATGGTCTCATTTGCATTTATGGTAATCCCCTTAGGAAGCCCCCTTATAAGATCTCTTCCCTTAACTGTATACGTAAGTTCCTCAGGTCTTTCATAAACTGATCCTATAGCAATCTTGGCATTCTCTGCTGTCTGCTCACCTATAAGAAGATTATACTTCCTCCTTATATACTTTATCATGGCAGCATTATAATCGTCTCCGGCACATTTTATGGACTGGCTTTCCACTGTACCTCCCAAGGATACCACTGCAATATCCGTAGTACCTCCGCCGATATCGACCACCATACTTCCTCTGGCACTGTTTATATCAATTGATGTTCCTATAGCGGCTGCCAACGGCTCTTCCAGAACATAAACAGTCTTGGCTCCGGTTCTGTATACTGCGTCCTCAACAGCTCTTCTCTCTACCTCTGTTATCCCACTTGGCACACACACACACACCTTGGGTCTCCCTACGCTTATACGTTTCTCCATAGCCGTCTTGATAAATGCCTTTAACATCCTCTCTGTGATAGTAAGGTCGAACACAACGCCCTTCTTAAGCGGCCTCACAACCTCTATATTCTCAGGGGCCTTACCTATCATCTTCTTAGCCTTGGCTCCAATAGCCAGTATCTTCTTCGAATAAACATCATACGCTACTACGGAAGGCTGGTTTATGACAATTCCCCTTCCCCTCACATACACAAGTACATTTGATGTTCCTAAATCTATTCCTATATCCATGGTTGGCATGGTATCTTCTCCCTTTAACTAAAAATGGCATCTAGCCTATAATAATACAATTATAAGCATAGATGCCATTATTTTCAACAAATTATATCAATAAAATTTTTATTGGATATCTGCCTTTAAAAGCTTCTTTGAAAGCGGATCTCTGGCTTCTGCTCTTGCTATACCATCATCTACTGCCTTGAGAAGTCTGTCGATATTTCCTGTTTCCATAGACATAAGCAGGTTCTTAATAGTTCCACTCATGCCGCTCTCAGGCTTATATCCCTTCTCACTCATGTATCCCTTGGCAATATCAACCATGTTTGCTTCCTGAATCTGATCAAAGTAAACTCTGTTATTAAAGTGTCTTGCCTGACTCATATTATCTGCAAGCATATTTGAAAGAGCCACCTTCTCACCTGTAAGGATTATCTTAACATCACTCTTTTCAGGTGCGCATAATTCTATGATCTCCTTAAACTTATCAGGTCTTACAAGACCGGCATTCTCGATTATGAGACATCCGCCCTTAAGCTTATTCATAGCACCTGTAAGCTTATCCCTGCTTGCTGAGTTGATACCCTTCGCACTGATCTTAGCCTTTGCAGCATTCTTGCACCATCCAAGATCAAGATATGTTCTTGCAAAATCTTCTCCGATATTCGCAAGACCGAATCCGTGAAGACCAAGAACCACAAGATTCTTTGTTCTGTTTGAATCCATCTTTATTGTCTGGAGGATATTTACTATCTGTCCGCCTGCAGGATTTACGCTGAGATACTTATACAGGTACTTGGCTTCCTTAGGAAGTGCCTTACGCTTCTCATCGATAGATGATGTATCCTGCTCTTCAACCTGTACTCCATCAGCAGCCTCTGCCTCCGACGCAAGCTTAGCAGCCTCTTCTTCCTTACCCTGTTCAAGAAGTTCTGCTTCCTTACGAGCCTCTTCTTCTCTCTTTATAGCTTTTTCAAGAACAGCCTTTGCTGCACTTGCTTTATTTCTGTGATCCTCAAGAGTATTCTTCACCTCTGTCTCAGCCTTTATGATAGTCTCAAGATCCTTGCTTCTCTTAGCCTCAACTGCCTCTTTCTCTTCCTTGGCGGTTTGCTTACGGGCAACAACTCTCTCTGCCTGCTCTGTTCTGAGATCAGATATCTTCTTCTTAAGTTCACTTTCCTTCTTATCTGCGTCGCTTAACAGCTTCTTGGCATCAGCCTCTGCCTTCGCCTTAGCATCGGCAGCTTCCTTGTCAGCCTTAAGTGCTGCAGTCTTAACCTTTGTAAGCTCTGCTGACTCTGCAGTAGCGTAACTCTCTTCCTCCGAAGCAAGATACTCCTCTCGCTTCTTCTCACTTTCCTTCTTATCCGCCTCAAGCTTATCCTTAGCTTCCTTAGCAACGGCCTCTGCATTCTTAAGCTCAACCTCTTCTGTAATTTTTGCTTCTTCAACGATCTGTTCGGCCTGCTCTTCAATATCCTGAGCCTTTGAAAGAAGATCCTCAGCCTCAACAAGAGACTTCTTGGCTGCGTCAAGGGCTTCCTGTGCCTCAGCTTTTGCCTTCTTAAAGGACTCAACATCCTTCTTAACCTCGGCGATTTCCTTGTCAGAAGCAGCCTTCTCATCACTGATTGTCTTGATCTCAGCCTTTGCCTTTTCGAGATCAGCGGTAACTGTCTTGATCTTAGCGTCTGCTGCTTCTTTCTTCTTGATAGCTTCATCAAGAAGCTTCTTGATCCTCTCTTCTTCCTTTTTAGCTGTCTCTAATGCCTTCTCGGCGTCTGAGCATGCCTTAGCCGCTGCGGACTCCTTCTTATGAGCCTCACTTTCTCTGTTAAGGATGCCCTTATGGCTGTTTGTGAGCTTATCAAGCTTCTTGCTTGACTCTGCTTCCATGTCAGAAGTATTCTTCAGATTATTTGAAGCTTCCTCTTCAGCCTTCTTGGAATCACTGAAGATAACGCCTGCCCGTTCCTTATCGCCCGCAGCTTCCTTCACTAATTTATCAGCGGATGCTTCTGCATCAGCTTTCTTCTTCTTGGCAGCCGCAATAGCACTATTTTTGGTATCCTCGATACTCTTGGCATCCGCCTCGAACTTCTTGACAGCCTCAGCGTAACCGGCTTCATACTTATCAATGTTTGCCTTCTTGTTATCCGCAAGCTTCTTTATAGCTTCATCAGCAGCAGCCTGGGCGTTGCTGATAATCTTATTCTTGATCTCCTCTGTGTTAATTCCGCTTAAGATTTTATCTGACTCTTCCTTGGCAGTCTTCTTGTTCTCGTCAATCTGCTTTTTAAGTGCCTCAATATCACTGTTAAGTTTAGCCTCTTCCTTCTCAAGAAGCTCTGAGTTTGCCTTGGCCTTAGCATCAGCGTCAGACTTGAGCTTAAGATCGTAATTTTCACGTTTCTTAGCATACTCTTCAATCTGCTTTGTAAGCTCTACCTCAGCCTTCTCGGCCTCATCTATAGTCTTCTTGGCTGTCTCGGCAACCTTCTTAGCTTCCTCAGCCCTGTTCTTTGCATTATCGATTGCCTGCTTCTTCTTGGCTTCCTTTTCAGCCTTAGCCTTTTCGGCAGCAATCTTCTTACGCTCTTCCTCAGCTTTCTTTCTCTTAGCTTCCTCTTCTGCCTTTCTCTTGGCCTCTTCTTCAGCTTTCTTCTTAGCTTCTTCCTCAGCCTTCTTCTTAGCCTCTTCCTCAGCTTTCTTTCTGGCAAGTTCTTCTTCACTTGTCTCATCAATGTTAGAAAGATTCTTTATGCCTGCTCCAAGGAAATCTTCATCTTCGTCATCATCATCAATGTCATACATTGAATTGACATCACTTCCTGCTACTACATCTCTGTCCGGAAGAATACTGAACAGATCTCCGTTTGCATCATTACCCTTTGGAGTCTTAACCTCTTTAACCTTGACATTCTTACCTGCAACCCACTCTGTATCATCATCAGCAATAACTGCCTCTGTGTCCTCTGAGAAGGTTTCTTTCTCAGCCTTCATGTCAGACTTAACGCCACCGGATACAAACATATTCTTCTTGGATTTACCAGCTTTATCTTCAGATTTCTTGACATCTGTATCTATTCCAAGAGACGGCTTATTCTTTGACTTCTCTTCCTTATCACCGAGACCTCCAAGACTTCCGCCTAAGCCGCTGCCAAGACCTCCGGAGCTGCCAAGCCCACCGCCAAGGGTAGGTGCATCATCATCATCATCACCGGCAATACCTCCAAGATTAAGGCTAAGGCTCGGACCGCCCAGGCCCCCACCAAGTCCACCAAGGCCACCAAGGCCTCCGCCTGGCTTCTCTTCACTCTTTTCTTTGACACCTTTCTCATCGGCCTTCGGTTGTAGTATAGCAGCCTCCTCAGCCTCTTTCTCCGCTTTTTCTTTAGCAAAAATCTCGTCCGGGTTAAGTCCCATGGCTTCAAGTTTCTTACGCCGTTTCTTCTCCTCGATACGAGCTAACTCTTCAGCAGATAATGTCTTGTATTGGCTCTTTTTGCCACCGTCGTCGACTTTTTTCTTTCCCCCATTTTTAAGTGCCTCTTCTTCTTCAAGGCGCTTCTGTTTTACGGCTTCAGCAGCTCTTTCTTTTTCAAGCTGGGCTTTAATTGCAGCAATCATTGCCTCCGTTTGATCCATAGCCAATTTGTTCGCCTCCTTCCATTAATACATTCAAGTCAAGTATGCAGAATTATATTTAATAATCATCTTAATTTGAATCTTGAATTATCTTCCTTTGTTTTTTTATCTTGTTTTTGATTAATACTGGCATCCATCCTCTTTACTGCCTCATGATCTTCTTCGAACTGTTCCTTGGTAAAATAATCCGAACCAGAATAATACTTGGTTCCCAATTCGATTCCAAGCCGTGCAAGCAGCTCATCAGTCTCTTTAAGAAGTGCCTCCTCCTTTGCAAGATGTTCATCTATTTTCTCCTGATTTTCAAGTTTGATGTCATCAGGATTAAATACTTTGTTGCCGCCAATCTTATCATCACTGTTATACTCAGGGAACAGTTCTGATCTGAATATCGGAAATTCATAGCCTTCGTCACCTACAAGCTTATCTGACTGGAAACCATATTTTACCGGTTCCGGTTCTTCTTCCTCTACCGGCTGCGCTTCTTCTGCCCTTGCAGTATCTTCATACTCCTTGACTATCTTCTCATTCTCTCTGGAGATCATTTCAATCTCCCTTAACATCTGATCCAGTTCATCAGGAGTTGTTATCTCCTCCGGCTCAGCCTCAGGTGCAGCTTCTGCTACCGTCTCCGGTTCAATATCACCTTCCGCCTCTGTCACCGTCTCCGGCTCAACTTCAGTTGCCGTTTCAGCTTCAACAGCTTCTTCTGTTTCAGCTTCTGCCATTTCTATCGTTTCAGTCTCTGTTGTTTCAACCGGCTTGACTTCAGTCTCCGCTGTTACTTCTTCTGTTTTGCCCTCTGTTGTAGCCTCCTCAGCTTCTGTTTCAACCACAGACTCAAAAGTTTCTGTTCCCGGTTCAGTCTCAACTATCGGAGTGGTTTCCCGGTCAGTTTCAGCTTCCACTATCACCTCTGTTTCAAGCTGTTCCGACTGCTTGCTTTCTTCAGATTCCGTTTTCTCTTCATCAACCTCAAGCCCGGAAGTCTTAGTTTCAGAAATTTCAAGTTCAGAAGTCTCAGGTTCAGAAGTCTCAGGTTCAGAAGTTTCTTCGACTATATCTACTGAAACCTCACTGACATCTGTGAGTGTATCCATAAGATCTACAAGCTTTACGTCCTCTGATTTTGAGAGATCTTCAATCTCTACTTCTTCCATAGAGTCAGTAAGCTGCGAATGATCTATTGTGACCATGTCATCTTCATCTGCATTCTCTGCAAATGAAACTTCATCGTCTTCATCGACACTTATGAAATCAAATTTCTCCGTCTCATCATCAGAGTCATTACTCTTATTATTTGTTTCCGTGTTTTCTTTACTGTCTATATTATCTTTATCCGTTACAGTCTCTGAATCGATCTTTCCTTCAACATCAGCAGTGTGTGTTTCACTGCCCTCCGCTGTAGCTTCAACACCGTAAAGTTTCGTATTATCTGTTACATATTCAGGAGATACAGCCTTACTGTCAGAGCTGTCAGCCGAAGCATTCGCCTTGTAGCTCATACTATCTTCTGTAAGCTCCATGTTTGATATCATGGAATCTCTATCCTTATCAAGTCCCATATCTGAGCTTACACGCTCATCTCGCTTACGCTTTCTCTCCATTTCCTGCTGTTCAACTTCCCGTACAACATCATTATATGCAAGAGAATCTCTGTCTCCATTGATTTCGCTTTCTATAATGCTGTTTATCTGATCATCAAGATCGTTTTCATCAAACATCGGATCAAAATTATCTGATGTATAATCATCCCCGGACATAGTTGTTATCTTAATATCACTTATATCAGGCTTTATCTTTACGCTCTCAAGAACTATAGACTTGCGTGTCGGAGCCGCCGCCACCCTATCAGCCTCAGATGCACCAACTTCAGCAGCCTTTTCAGTGCCTTCATCAATGTCAGCGTCCTTTGCTTCTGCCTGCACTGTATCCGTGTTTTTCTTACTGATAGCGTCCTGTGCTTCCGTCTGTGCTGTATCGGTATTTTCTTCACTGCTGTCAACAGCCTGAGCTTCAGCCTTCTGAATCTCAACATGCTGTTCTGTTTCATCCGAATCAGTCTTATCAGTTTCCGCAGCCTTGCCTGTTTCTCCGGACTCACCCGCCTCTGAAACCTTAGGTTCTTCCGATGTCTCAATCTCCTTCGGATCTTCAGCTTTTTCTGCGACCTCAGCCTCCGTAATCTGCGGTGTTTCAGGTTTCTCCACAGTCTTTCCGGTATCTTCGCCAGCCTCGTTATTCTCTGTCTGAGCTGCTTCCTCATCCATTATTTTATTAAGAAGTGTGGTGTTATCATCATTGCTCTCCTTTATTCCTGCAAGAGCCTCCATGATCTCTTCCTCTTCCTGCTTCGACATTCTCCGCTTAAAAAAGCCCCTCTTCTCATGCTTCTCGGATGCAGTCTCTGAATTCTCCCCCTCTGTATTCTGAACATTACTTTCAGCCTCCGCCTTGGCAAGCTTCTTCTTTTCTTTCTTTTCTTCTCTTTTAGCCTTATTTCTTGCAAGAGTCTGTTTTATCTTCATTGTGCCTGAAACAGGCTCATCATTTTCAACCATAAGAGTTATGGTAGGAGCTGTAGGATTAAGTCTGTAGTCATCCGCCTCAAGAGCCTTCTCTTCCATCTTTCTTGTATCAGCATCCTCAGCAGCGTCATCGGCGGTCTCGTTTTCAGGGAAGCAATACAATTTTTTTTCTGGATCGGCAGTTCCTGCCAGGAGCTCATTTACATCATCTATGTAGATGGACTTCTTGTACGTAGCCTTAAACACTTCTCCCTCGTACTTAAGTTTTTCTTGCTCCTTCAAGGCAGCAAGAATGAGCAGATGCTCGTATTCCCACCGTTCTGCCTTTTCCTTATCATTTGCCGCTGCCAGCATGGCACGAAGCTCCTGCACCGGCTTCCTGTCCGCCTTGGCAAACAGATACTCCAAACGTATCTCTCCGGCATCCTCTCTACCTTCAAGATTAAACTTGTACACTTCATAATACTTATCTGCCAGCGTTCTGAGACCCATGGTCAGATACAACTGTATCAGAGAAAATATGA
>ULMC01031301.1_pt1 | contig 11123 bp, 5 predicted proteins | sample 1951541 | NCBI WGS metagenome assembly ULMC01 (sample SAMEA4835539, study PRJEB28245) | human gut metagenome | biome: gut microbiome; material: fecal sample | place: Denmark | collected 2008 | reverse complement strand
CCGGTTCATATATGTGCGCCAGTTGATTCTCTGACATGCGCGCATATATATCAAGCTCGGGTGCCGAAAGGTCGGTTATATTTATTATTCTCATATCTGTACCTTATCCAGTGCATTTTCAAGATCTGCTATTATGTCTTTTACATTCTCAATGCCCACCGACAGTCTCACAAGATCAGGACTTACTCCTGCCGCCAGAAGCTCCTCGTCATTCATCTGTCTGTGTGTAGCTGATGCAGGATGAAGAACGCATGTATGTGCATCCGCCACATGTGTTGCTATCATCGCAACCTTGAGTTCCTTCATGAAGACCTCCGCAGCAGCTCTTCCTCCCTTGACGCCAAATGACACAACTCCACATGTGCCGTCCGGCATATACTTCTTAGCACGCTCGTAATACTTGCTGCTCTCAAGTCCAGGATAATTTACCCAGGCTATCTTATCGTGTGCCTCGAGGAACTTCGCAACCGCCAGTGCGTTCTCACAGTGACGTGGCATACGCACGTGAAGCGACTCCAGTCCAAGATTGAGCATGTACGAATTCATAGGTGCAGGTATCGGGCCGAGATCTCTCATAAGCTGTGCCACGATCTTGTTGATATATGCGCCGCCCTGGCCGAACTTCTCTGCGTATACCACTCCGTGATATGACTCATCAGGTGTGGTGAGTCCTGGGAACTTGTCTGCGTGTGCCATCCAGTCGAATTTGCCTGAATCCACGATCGCCCCACCCACGGTTGCATCATGTCCGTCCATGTACTTCGTGGTGGAGTGTGTGACTATGTCTGCGCCCCACTCTATAGGTCTGCAGTTGATCGGTGTGGCAAATGTGTTGTCCACGATGAGTGGTACTCCGTGTGCATGTGCCGCATTTGCAAATCTCTCTATATCGAATACTATGAGTGCCGGATTGGCTATGGTCTCGCCAAACACGGCCTTGGTGTTTGGTCTGAACGCTGCCTCAAGTTCCTCGTCCGAGCAGTCAGGATCCACAAATGTGAATTCCACACCCATTCTCTTCATGGTCACAGCAAAAAGGTTGAAGCTTCCTCCGTATATGGTGGATGATGCCACAACGTGATCTCCCACTCCGGCAATGTTGAATACCGAGAAGAATGTTGCTGCCTGTCCTGACGATGTGAGCACTGCTGCCGATCCCCCCTCCAGGGCACATATCTTGGCTGCCACATAGTCATTTGTCGGATTTGCAAGTCTGGTGTAGAAATATCCGCTCTCCTCAAGGTCAAACAGCTTACCCATATCCTCGCTCGTGTCGTACTTGAACGTTGTGCTCTGTACGATCGGTATCATTCTTGACTCCCCATTCTTAGGCTGGTATCCAGCCTGTATACACATAGTCTCTCTTTCCATTATCCTTTATACTCCTTTGAATTAATAGCGCTCTACTACCTTGCGCTCTATATTCTCATTGTTCAAAATGAACATGTATCTTCCATTCACCAGACGTATGTCCTGCTCTGCCGCGGATATATCTATGTTCAGTGAATTCCTGACAACCACATTCAGATCTGCATTATTGCTGGACAGCATGCCTGTGCCGTCTCTGCTTCCAAGTGCGAAGCACGCCTCGCCCTGAACCGCCAGCCTTGAGTTGGCGTCCGTCATGCGTATGTCTGCTATTCCATGGTCAGATCCCATGGCTATGCACGAATTGCCCTTAAGGTTCATGTCCACATGTGCTCTGCTTATATCTACGCTGCATCCATCTCCGTCCAGGGTTCCGACCGCCACGTATCTGTTGCCCGATCCTCTGAGCAATATGGATGTGTTCTTTATCGCGATATCTGCGTGCTGGCTCACCGAGCCGATGGCGACTCCATTTGCAGCCTCATAGGTTATGTCTATGTCCGCCTGCAGGAGATTCAGATTCACCGGGGTGCTTATGCTTCCAATAGCAACTCCGTTCTCGCCGTTGATATACAGGTCGTATCGGCCCTTCTCTATACGTATATCTCCTCCGAGTCCGGCGCCTATTGCCACTCCGTTCACACCGTTTGTTTCTATATTAATGGCGCCCTCCTGCTTGAACTTCATGACTCCATGCTTTGAATGAATGTCATTGCCTATTCCGTAATAGCTGTTACCGTTGACGCGGACCATTATATCACCATCTCCGATAAATGTCACTCTGGACGACTCCGGTATCTTTATTCCGCCATTCCTGCAGAAATTCTTACCCTCAAGCACGATGTGCAGATCCGTATTCTCACCGCAGTCTATACAAGGCTTGTCGCGGTCGCCCGAGAAGCTTACGTTCTGCAGCACTATGGTTCCGGTGAAACCATCCTTTATCTTGAGTGTCATATTTGACTTGAAGCCCTGTGCGCCGACTATGCGGACATTGTTGTCGCCACCGGCTCTCTGTGCCACAACTATCTCCCTGATTCCCTGGGATGCGAGCTTCAGAAGTGATGCATTTCTCTCATGCTCCATGACAAATATGCTGCTGTTCTCAGCCACCTCTTCCTGTTGGTTGTACTGAACTATCTCATTCACAACCTGTGGGGATATGAGCTGTACTACCTCCGCGTTCGGATGGGCGGTATAGTATCCCTGAATGAGATCCGCACCGAGCTGGATGACGGTCTTCATCTCCTTCGTGGTCTCAACGCCCTCCGCCAGCGCCTTGATGTCGTTGGTCGAGGTGAATTCTATTATATCCTTGACGAAATGCTGTCTGTGTGGGTCTGCATCGATCCCTGTCAGAAGCATTCTGTCTATCTTCACATACTCAGGCATATACCTGAGAAGATTGTTTACATTTGAATAGCCTGCGCCGTAGTCGTCTATAGCGATCTCCATGCCATTTCCTCTGAGGAATGCCTCGAGATCATTCAGTTCCGCATCCGACAGCTCTGCTCCCTCGGTAAATTCTATGACTATGCCTGCACACTGGAGCATCTTCACCTTTGAAAGGAATTCTTTTCTGTCCTGTGCGTTGAGCATATGCCCCGGCATGCTGTTGATAAATACCTTCTTGCCCCTGAACATCTCAGGATTCGATGCCACGATCTCCACGACGTTGAACAGTGTGAGTTTTTCCACATCGTACAGTCTGTTCAGTCTCTCTGCACTCTCCAGAAGCTCAGGGGGTGACATTCTCATAGGAACCAGTATCCTCATAAGTGCCTCGTATGCAAATATGCCTCCGTCACGGGCACTTACTATAGGCTGGAAATGATATGTGAGCATGTTGTTGTCCAGTATCATAGCTACTATCTCATCTCTCTCCAGATCCCTGTTCGTTATCGTCGCTTTGTTGCGTCCCTTGGCATTGTTCTGTTCTTTTATGCGGTTCTTCTGGTTGACCGTATCGTTGATGAGGGTCTCCAGCTCGGCAGATGACTTGACCAGAGCCTTCTTACATCCGTAATATATACCGAGCTCGTAATCGTCCTTTCCGCCACTGTTTGCCGCCTCAAGCTTCTTCTTGAGTTCCTCGGCTATATATTCTCCCCTTGAGATATCGCCACTCTTTACCACTGTGGCTATGACGAACTCGTCATTTCCCATCCTCATGGATATCTCGTATGGGGTAAGTATCTCATTTATCGACTGGGCAACATAGCTTAGGACTCTGTCACCCTCTGTTCTTCCGTAATTGCTGTTTATCTGGCGTGTATTCTTCAGATCCACCGCCAACACAAGTATCTCAGACTTCTCTTCAGCGGCCTGGATTATCATGTCATTTGCCCTGCCTATGAAGCCTCTGTAGTTGTACATTCCGGTGAGACCGTCTCTTATCTGATCCGCCTCAAGCTTGTTTAGAAGTACATTGAGTCCCTGATGTCTTGCAAATGACTCCATGTCCCTGGCAACCGTCTTGATCCAGGATCTGTATACATCTTCGTACACCCTCGGCTCTGCACCGTAGTTCACCACTGCATAGCCAAAGCTTCTGTCCTGGAAGAACAATGGTGTAAATATGAACGCTGTAGGATAATCCCTGTCCTCGTACAGCTCCGGCAACAGCTTCGCAGACTCGAATACGTCGTCGTAGCGTATGTGTCTCTCTTCTTTTTCATCCGGGCCGCACTTTATCAGTCTGTATACATGATCTGTGTAACCATGGCGAAGTGCCTCATCACCGGTCATGACCTCCGGATTTCTCCAGTAGTCGTTCAGGCACAGATGGAAGCTCTCAAATGGTCTTATCTGGTACACGTATTCCGACACGGTGTCAAAGAATGACTCCACGCTCGTCTGCGCCACAAGGTCATCCGCCATGTTGTTGAAGCAAGAGTAGAAGCCGGTCTCTGAGAGGTCTGTCTCCCATTTGTCTCTTCTGATCCTGACTGTCTCTCGTTCCCAGCCCTCACAGCCACAGGTTCCACCTATGTACAGCTCCACATTGGACTTGAATTCCGGTACGTCATGTCCGTTGAGCTTTGCATCTATATATTTCATACAGTAGTGCCCGCAGTCATCCGCCGGTATGTCCGCAGATGTGATCGGAACAGGACTGTTTCTTCCGTCTTCTATGGAGTCATAGCCCACCACGGCTATGTCCTCGGGAACTCTTATTCCATATCTGTCAAATGCGGTGCACACTCCGATGGCCATACAGTCATTTGCACATACGATGGCATCCGGCAGATGCTCCATATCCTTCACAAGCTCGTCCACCATGTAGTCGCCGCTGTCGTACCAGTATGTTCCATAATATATCATGTCGTCCGTAACCGGCAGGTTGTGCGCCTTCATGCTGTCTATGTAACCGGCGAGTCGCTGCTTGGAGTGTATGTGCTCTTTGAGTCCGCCCAGGAAATATATGTTCTTGTGGCCGTGAACCTCTATAAGGTGATCCACGAGTTTTACTATAGGGGTATAATGATCCATCATGACCGTTGGGAATATGTTATTCTCTTTGTCGACTACCACTACCACACCATTTGCAAATTCTGACTGCAGGCGCTTCTCCAGCTTTTCTACGACTCCCGGAGTCTGTATGGTGTCCTGACACAATACCACAGCATCAAAAAGGTTAAAATTAATAAGGTTGTAGATGTTTGAATCTCCAACCTCCCTGTCTGTTGAATCCTGGTACTTCAAAAACATGGAAAATATGCAGACATCGTAATTCATATCATATGCCTGCTTCAGAAATCCCTGCATGAAGCGATTCTGTGTACTCTCTTCAACCTGTGCTGTTATAACGCATATTCTCTTCCTGTTGCTCATCTGATCATCCCCAACTGCATTTTTAAAACATTCTTTATGCAATTATATCATGTTTGCAGGCTAAAAAAAACCTTATTTATGCAATTTGACAAATGCCATAGTTTCTGTCTACATTTTTAGTCTATTTTTCACCTCAAGCGCCGTGCGAGTGGTTGCAAGGCCTCCACGCGCAGTCTCCTTCAGTGTATCGGACATGTCTGCACCGATATGTCACCTTGTTCACACCTTCACCCCCTGCCGTGTGTGAGCTCGATGGTCCAACCATTACAGGCCCCATTATGTCAAATATATTCATACTGTGTTTTCTCCTCCGATTTACGCAGGCACATCTTAACTGCCTTTTTTCTTTTTCTGCCCGAAAAGGCAGGAAAATTTTTTCGCAAACCCGCTTACTCTGCCTTGAGCACATAGAGTCTGGAATCATAGTCTCCGCAAGGCATATCCTCTCCGACTATCTCTCCCGCCGATGTGTCGCTGGTGATGAGTCCGAGGTTCATCAGCTCATCGCCATAGCATGAAGGGCCTGCGATGACATTGACTGCAGAATCCTCTCCTTTGTCTCCTGACACTTTCTCATATATCAGCTTTCCATCCGGTGTCTTGCTCACTGTTAGTGCCTGTCCTCCGAGCACATTGCAGCTATATAACGCATCCGGATCAAGACCGTGAAGCTTCATTCTTGTGAAACATTTGTTAGGTGTGTAGAGCGTTCTGAACCACGCAACTATGGCGGTCTTCTTATCGTCTGACACGACCATCCAGCCGCACTCCTCATCTTCAAATGGACTTGCAAGTCTGTAGAATGTTCCGTACTGGATCAGCTCACGGTATACCTTCATGAACCTGACCTGCTCCTTGACTTCCTCTATCTCATCAGCGGTAAGCTTGCCTAGATCCAGCTCATAGCCAAATGTTCCGAAGTATGCAGCATTTGCACGGGTTCTCAGCGGAGCCTCTCGCCTTGTCTGGTGATTTGGCACAACCGACACGTGGCTTCCCATGCTGCTGATCGGGTAACACATGGACGTTCCATACTGGATCTTGACTCTCTCTATGGCATCCGTGTCATCGCTTGTCCAGCCCTGTGGTGCATAGTAGAGGATACCCGGATCAAAACGTCCGCCGCCGCTGGCACATGACTCAAAGAGTACATGTGGAAATGTGCTCGTAAGTCTCTCATACAGATCGTACACACCAAGTATGTATCTGTGGAACACCTCGCCCTGTCTGTCAGCCGGAAGAGCCGCACTATAACACTCGGTGATACTTCTGTTCATATCCCACTTCACATATGACACCTTTGCCGTGCTGAGTATCTTTGCCATCATCTCATATATTCTGTCAACGACCTCTTTTCTGGAGAAATCCAGAACGTACTGGAATCTTCCGTGTGAGTCATGTCTTCCTGGAACTGAAAGTATCCAGTCTGGGTGCTCTCTGTAGAGGTCTGAGTCTTTATTTGTCATCTCAGGCTCGAACCACAGTCCGAACTTCAGACCTACCTTCTCTATATCCTCTGCAATTCCTGTGATTCCCTCCGGGAGTCTGTCTGGATTTGCAACCCAGTCTCCAAGACCTGCATGGTCTGTGGTTCTGGCTCCAAACCAGCCGTCGTCAAGGACAAACAGCTCAACTCCGCACTCCTTTGCCTTCTGTGCGATGGCTATGAGCTTCTCTCTGGTGAAATCAAAATATGTAGCCTCCCAGTTATTGATGAGGATTGGTCTTGGCTTGTCTCTCCACTCGCCTCTCGCAAGTCTCTTCTGGTACAGCTTGTGGAATGTCTGGCTCATCTTGTTGAGTCCCTGGTCTGAATACACGATGACTGCCTCAGGAGTCTGGAAATGCTCACCTGCTTCAAGCTTCCAGTCAAATGTATCTGGATTTATTCCGGCCAGAATACGGGCTGTATTTCTCGTGTCGACCTCTGCCTGTATCTTGAAATTGCCGCTGTAGACAAGGCTTATTCCAATCGCCTCTCCCTGGTTCTCGTCCGTTGTCTCTCTCTTCAATGCGATGAACGGATTGTGCTCATGGGATGAATGACCACGGTTGCTGCCTATGGACTGTACTCCCTGCTCAAGATCCCTTGTTATTATGTGGCGTTCCCTTGCCCATGCACCTGAAAGCTGCATCCACTGATAATCAGGATCCGGGAGATCCAGACACATGCTGTATGCTGTGGTTAGATGCACCGCCTCTGTGCCTTCATTTATATACTCTACACTCTTCGCTACGACTGGTCTGTCGCTCCATATTGTATAAAGCATTCTCGCCTTTATGCCTGTGAGTGAATCCTTCAATGTGACGATCAATGTCTCTGCCTCATCATCATTCTCTGTGTATGTTGCCGGCAGTGCCTCAAGCTTTGGCTTGCCCGCATTTACCTCATGTGATACATATACAAAATCTGATATCCTGCTGCCATTTGACTGAAGTACCTCAACCATCGGTGCTCTGTAGTCTGTGGTTCCGTACACAGGAAGCTCCTGCTTCACTGACTCAAGTGAGAACAGTCTGTCATCGTCATATACATACTGGAACATAGGTCTCTGGACAAGCTCCAGAAGATGTGAAAAATCCTCTCTGTCCCTTATCGCCTTACCATAGTACAGATTTCCCAGATGTCCGTTCGGGAGCACCGTCATGATGTAGCTTATCTCACCATTTGTAAGGTGAAATGTCTGTGTCTCTTCGTGAAATATAATACCCATAAGTGTATCTCCTTTTCTCCATTTATTTGTCTGAGCAGACAACCTCCGTTACGCCTGTACACTGCGCACCCTCTGCTCTTAAATCTCATGTCTGACTGCTTTTTATACAGCTATTTTAATATCTGGGTATTATATTTTATATGGAAAAAAGTTGACCAAATATGGCACTGCTGATGGTTAAGTTGGGGGATTATTCTGAACTGTGAATACGCTTTGAACATTAAGACATATCTTGCATTTAATGATCCATTCACTTTGTCTATAGATTTGAGCAAAGTATCCAAAAAGTATCCAAAAAGTATACAGACAATAAAAAAGCCTGAATACTGATACCAGACCAACTGTAATTTTCAATCAGTCTCCACCAATATTCAGGCTTTTTCTGCCAGCTCCGGCCTACACCGCGTACACCACAGTCTCATAAGGTCTGAGCGTACCATCATAATCCGCATAATTACCCATAAGCACATCCGCAGTCTCAGGAATTGCATAGCCCACATCCTTACCGGTCATGTTGACAACAACATATACCGATCTGTCTGCGCTTTCTGCATTTGCTCCAGTTCCACATGCACACTCAATCTGAACCGGCTTGCGCCTGTACACTATGATTCCTGCATTATCCGTCTCCACATCCTCCAGGTCTCCGTAGATGAGAGTCTGTGTGTACTCTGAGTGATTTCTGAGCTGTATCATCGCCTTATAAAAGTTAAGCACAGAATCCTTATCAACGCTCTCAAGCTCCACCGTCTGGAGGTCACACTGATTGTTGCATGCCAGCCATGGCTCATGCGCTGAAAATCCAAAGTTTTTTTCGCTGTTCCACTGCATTGGAAGTCTTGACTGGTCGCGGCTCCTTATATTTACGGATTTCATCGCCTCAGTCTCACTGTATCCGGCTTCAAGGCATCTCGCATACTGTCCCTTGGAATTGATATCGTCGAGCTCATCTATATTGTCAAAATGAGTGTTGATCATTCCAAGCTCCTGTCCCTGATATACAAATGGCGTACCCTTCAGGAAGAAGAACAACGCGCCAAGCGCCTTTGCCATCTGTGTTCTGTATTCAGGAATATCACCAGCTGGGAAGTACTTGCCTATACTTCTAGGCTGATCGTGGTTTTCCAGGTAATTCGCCGCCCATCCAATCTTTTTCACGAGTCTCTGATTGGTGAACAGCTTGTCCTTGAACTCCTCTATCGTCCAGTCTCTCTGGTGCAGCCAGAGATCGCCCGGATTGATATCTATGTCTGTGTAGCTGAAGTCAAATATCATGGAGAAATGTCCATCTCTTCCAATGTATTTGTCCAAATCCTTACTTGGAACTCCAGGAGTCTCTGCGACAGTCACAAAGTCTCCTCTGCCATATGTGTTAAGCTTTAACTCGTGAAGGAACTCATCTATTCCCGGCCTGTTGAGGCAGCATTTGCCAACATCGCATCTGCCGTCCTCGCCGTCTGACGGCATAGGCGGGAATGAGAGGTCTTTCTTGATAAATGTGATGGCATCCATTCGGAATCCGGCAACTCCCTTGTCGAGCCACCAGTTCATCATGTCGTAGAGCTCCTGTCTCATCTCCTCACATTCCCAGTTGAGATCCGGCTGCTCCTTCGCAAATGAATGGAAATACCAGCTGCCATCCTCAATCTGTGTCCATGTGCTTCCACCGAAATTAGATCTGAGATCTGCAAGTCCATCTATGTTGTCCTTAAATATATAGTAATTTCTGTATTTGCTGTGTCTGTCCCGGCACGCCTCCTGGAACCATCTGTGCTGGTCTGATGTGTGATTGATGACCATGTCCATGATGATCTTGATGCCATTTTCATTTGCACATCTTATAAGTTCATCCGCATCCTCTATGGTTCCAAACTCAGGATTCACATCGTAGTAATCCGATATGTCATATCCGTTGTCCTTCATAGGCGACTTGAAGAATGGACATATCCACACAGCGGTCACGCCAAGTTCTTTGAGGTACGGCAATTTCTCGGTTATCCCCTTCAGATCTCCTATGCCGTCTCCGTTGCTATCATAGAAGCTTCTAGGGTATATCTGGTAAAATACCGCCTCTTTCCACCATTTTTTGTCCATATTTTATGTTTATCCTTTCACAGCTCCGGCTGAAATTCCCTCGATGATATTCTTCTGAAGAATGATGAATATGATCACAATAGGGATGATACAGAGAAGTACTGCAGGGAAGATGAGCTCCCATGGATTTCCGTACTGTCCTGACAGACTCTTTGCATAGTATAAGCTCAGCGTGAGCGTCTTTTTGTCGTTATTTCCTATTACGAGGAATGGAAGAAGGTAATCGTTCCATATCCACACTGCATTTGTGATGACAACTGTCATGGTCGTCGGCTTTAAGAGCGGCATGACCACATATCTGTATATCTGGAATATATTTGCTCCATCGAGCATGGCTGCCTCCTCAAGTGACAGCGGAATACTCTTGATGAATCCTCTGTACAGCAGAACCGACATACTGATTCCAAAGCCTCCGTACATGAGGATCAGACCCGGTGTGTTCTTGAGTCCCAGCTTGTCCATAAGTGATACCAATGGGTACATAACTGACTGGAAAGGTATGAGCATGGCTGCTGTGTACGCGATGAAGAGTATATTTGCCACTTTGGAATCTGTTCTGGCAATTGCCCATGCGGCAAATGAAGATATGAACACGATAAGTGCCACAGCTGCAACTGTTATGAGTACTGTCTGAAGCAGGCTGCTGCCGAGATTTATCTGCTCAGCCGCATTCTTCAGATAGTCCAGATTCCACGACTTCGGGAGAGCTATTGGAGATGTTACTATCTCCTGCTGTCCCTTGAATGAATTGACGATCAGGATCCATATCGGGAATATGGTCACGATTGCCAATACAGCGAGTATAACCACTATGATTGCTCTTTTGATCTTGCCTTTTACTCCCATTATGATTCGATCTCCTTTCTCTTAGTGATCATTACCTGAGCTATAGATATAACTGCAATGATAACGAAGAATATAACTGCCTGTGCCTGCGCCTCTCCGTATGCCGGAGGAGAGCTCTCTCTTACTGTTTTCAGTATCATGTAGGATATCATGGTCGTTCCGAAATTGCCCTCTGTCAGTGAAACATTGAGGTCGAGCATCTTGAAGCTGTTTGCCAGTGACATGAAGAGAACTATCGTAAATGAAGGCATGAGAAGCGGAAGTGTG
>ULMC01023447.1_pt1 | contig 11135 bp, 13 predicted proteins | sample 1951541 | NCBI WGS metagenome assembly ULMC01 (sample SAMEA4835539, study PRJEB28245) | human gut metagenome | biome: gut microbiome; material: fecal sample | place: Denmark | collected 2008 | reverse complement strand
GGCGCTTATTGCGTCGGCAGCCTGTACAAGAGCGGCGATAACAGAGTGTATCTCAACGTCACCGTGGTGAGCTTCAATAGCGTGGATAACCTCGGGGCTCTCCTTGTACTTACGGCAGACATCGACACCTATCTGAACATGTGAGCCCTCGATCTCGTGGTTAAGAGCCTTGCCTATATCATGTAAAAGACCTGCTCTTCTTGCAAGAGTTGCGTCAACGCCGAGTTCACTTGCCATAATACCTGCGAGATGAGCGACCTCAATAGAATGGTTAAGTACATTCTGACGGTAAGAGGTACGGTAGTAAAGACGACCGATAAGTCTTACAAGCTCGTGATGCAGACCGTTGACGTTCGTTTCCATAACGGCACGTTCGCCCTCCTGCTTGATCTTGAGTTCGACCTCACGTTTTGCCTTCTCAACCGTTTCTTCGATCCTCGTGGGATGGATACGTCCGTCCTGAATAAGCTTTTCAAGCGCTATTCTTGCTATCTCACGTCTTACATGATCGTGGCATGAGAGTGTGATAGCCTCGGGAGTATCGTCAATGATAAGGTCAACGCCTGTGAGCTGTTCGAGCGCACGGATATTACGACCCTCACGACCGATTATTCTGCCCTTCATTTCATCGTTAGGCAGAGGTACTACCGATACTGCAACTTCAGATACCGTATCTGCGGCAAGTCTGGAAATAGCAAGTGAGATATACTGTCTTGCCTTTTCGTCGCATTCGTCTTTCAGGCGCTGTTCGTAAGCTGTTATCTTGACCGCCTTTTCATGTGAAAGCTCGCTGTCAAGCATACTGAGCAGATGCTCCTTTGCCTGATCCAGAGTAAAGCCGGATATCTTCTCAAGTATATCCATCTGGCTTTTCTTGATAGATTCTGCTTCCGCAAGCTTTTCTTCAGCCTTCTTGTTCTTATTCTGGAGCTGTTCTTCAAGTCGTTCGATCTTATCGTTCTTCTTGTCTAAATTCTCCTCTTTCTGCTGAAGTCTTCTTTCAGAGCGTGTAACCTCCGCTCTGCGCTCCTTGAGCTCCCTATCTGTTTCGTTTTTCAGTCTTTGAATTTCTTTTTCGTTGTTCTCTTTGAGTTTAAAGATCTCATCTTTAGCCTCAACAAGTGCGGTTTTCTTTGTTGCCTGAGCTTTTTCGTTAGCTTCGGATACTATCCTGCTCGCTTCCTTTTCGGCAGATTCTATCTGCGCTTCTGCCGTCTTTTTTCTATGCTCGATACCCATTTTGTACATTACAAAACCGAATATCGCCGCTCCGACTACGAATGCCGCCGCACAGAGTGTAACTGCAAGCCACACTTCCATGGGTTAGCGTTCCTCCTTTTCAGAATTACCGTGTCACGCCGCCGCAAAACTGCATATGTGCCTGCACGGCTGATTTTACATTTCAACATTTAATTGTATATATGTAAAATAAGCGGATCGCTGTCGACCGAATGCTTTTTCTTTACATCAGCAAACAACTCTCCTGAGTTATAATAGAAATTTACTCAATAATAATTTTAAGGCATTTTCAACAAATTGTCAAGGGCTTTTTATAAAAAAACACTAAATAATTTTGGAAAATGGTGAAAATCTATTGACAATATTTTTCTGCTATGATATAATAATCGAACTGTGAAATCGTTATTTTGTGACACAGTGCGCTTTCACAAAGACAATATCAGCCGATGTGATGGAATTGGCAGACGTGACGGACTCAAAATCCACAACGCCGTTTCATACCACCTTGGCGTAAACCCTTGATTTTACAAGGCTTTTTGAAAACTGAATATGGTTCTTGTTTTTAATGTCCCTCCACGATGTCCCTCCGATTTCTCGGACAGGACATCGGGAGACGACTTAAAAATATAAATGCCGGTGTGTCGGAATTGGCAGACGAGACAGACTCAAAATCTGTTATCCGCAAGGGTGTGTGGGTTCGAGTCCCACCACCGGCACCAGACCCTAACAGCTCGTAAACCCTTGATATATCGGGGTTTGCGGGCTTTTCTTTATGCCCTGCGCTCTTAATAGCGTCCCTCGCACATCAGCAAATTTTCCATTTTCAGGCTGATTTTAGGAGGGACATTGGAGGGACATAGAGCATTAAGCGGAGGGATATACGCCTAAAATCGCATTGGCAGACGCAACCTTTGAGGTGAAATTCAAGTGCGTGTAAATGTTAGAGGTGGTCGAAATATCGCTGTGACCTAACCACTCCTGAATTTCTTTCAGGCTAACACCGTTTGCATATAAAAGGCTTGCGCAGCTATGCCGCAAATCGTGAAAACGAATCTTCCGCATACCGTTCTTTTGCAGAATCAGCGGAAAATGCTGTGTGATATAGCCGGGCTTCACAAGTTCACCGATCTCGTTGACATAGATATAACCGGTGTATTTCCTGCAATAAGATTTCCCGCACAGCTTTCGGTTTAGTTCTTGCTCCGCTTTCAGACGGTGCAATAATTCCTCGAACGGCGGTACAAGCGGCAGACTGCGGTAGCTGGATTTCGTCTTTGTCCGATCCTTTTGGATGATCTTGCTCTTGCCGTCTAACCTCACAGGTTTTCATCGTTCTTTACTCCTTTTTTATATGATTTATAAATCGCTTTGGCGTTATCGGATTGCGGAGAATACTTAATACCGCACTCGTCCTCCAGCGCAATCAATAAACAGCATAATTCGTCGCTGTTTTTGATACGGGGAACGGTAAGTTCCGAGGGAGAAACGCCGAGCACCTTTGCCATTTGATACAACAGATTTTGTTTCGGCGTTCTTGCGCCGAATTCATACTGCGCGATTCGTACATCGGCGCTGTCCTGCGGAAAACCAACCGCTATCCCTAACGCCTTTTGCGTCATACCGCACAGAATACGAAAATGTCGGATTCGTTTGCCCGTATTCAATAGTTCTGTCATTTGTTATCGCTCCTTTGCTCGCTCCTTTCGTTTGGTAATGGGCAGTCCCAGCCGCAGGCACAGACAATCGTTGTAATCCTTGCCCTGCGGGGGCGGCTGAATCTCTACCGTGACCGCATACCTTTTTGTCAGCAGGTTTTTGATTGTCGCTGCGGCAGCGCCGAATAGCCGCCGATTCCACGGGAAAACCAACACCATTTGCCGTTTGAAATCTTCAAACTGTCGTGCTCACGGGTGCAATAAGTGTTACCGCCGAAATGAACAAGCTCCTGCGGCTCGTAGCTTTTCAGATAGGTCAGCAAATCCATTTCACGGGCTTTCTCCACCACCTCCGGCGGGATATATGGCATACTTTTTCACCTCCATTCTGAAATAAAAATAGCCGAGGGGCTTTCATTTAGAAAACCTCTCGGCTATGTACGCAACGGTGCACGACTATATATCATTTATGCTTTCAAAGGAATGGTACAGAGTTTCATCAAACTCCTTAACTTCAAAAATTTGATACCTCTGCCTATAATGCCTTAAATGCCTTTCCCTCAATCTGAATTGTATGGTGACTTGATGCATCTAGGCTATTAATAATATTAATCAGTTCTTGGCTGTTTAATGTAATAGCAGTAATGATTTGGAATGGCTTTTTGATCTCCACAACCGTCTCAATAAAGCTTTTCATATCTTCCGGGACAATGCTTTGCTGTGCAGGTTCATCGAAAATGATAATGCCAGGATGATTACCTCCTTTCTCAATAGAAACCTGTAACAGTGCCATTGTGAAAGCCCAGATTACACGAATACCATCGCTAGCAGATGAATCAAATTTCATGTCAAAACCATCAATAGTGGGTAGAAGTGATGAATTAATGGAAATATCAATTCCGTCAAAGCTCGACAAACTACTGTAGTGATATCGTTTTAGATTATCAATAAATTGCTTCTTCAAGAGAACAATTTTTTCAACATCTGACTCTGAGATATCTTTTTTCGGAAGTTTGTTCTTTTGGTCAAGATATATATTCCACTCTTTAGATAATTCCTTTAATTGTTCAGTAAAAGCGACAATGGTATTTTGCAATTTTGACAATCGTTCGATGCGGTTACTAATCTCTATCCGCTTAAGCATAATTGCCTCAGAGGCTTCTGTAGTCTTAGCCTTTTTCTTAGTCATTTGTTTATTCATGGTGCTCAACCTCACACCTTGATATATCTCGTTGTCCGGCCTGATCCGATTCGTTTTACCGAACCGGTCTTGACCATGGCACCAAGGACGGCTTCGACGGTTGTGGGGCTGACATCGGGGAGAATCTTGCAGATCTCGGCTTTGGAAAGCGGGGTCAGGCTGTTCAGCACGGTCGCTTCCACACGAGCCTTTTTCGTGATCTTCTTGCCATGCACCACCACAAATCGCTTGTCCAGCTCCTTATAGCACATATAGAGGGTGGACAGGAAATTCTCGATAAAGGGGAAATAGGAATTTTCGTTTGTGTCCCACCCGGCAGAGGACTGCCGCAACGCCTCATAATAGTACGCCTTATAGTTGTTGATCTGCTCCTCAAATGACACATATTTTCCGGCGTCAAAGCCGTTTTTGTACAGCAGGAGCAGCGACAGCAGGCGGGACATTCTGCCGTTGCCGTCCCGGAACGGGTGAATGCAGAGGAAGTCCAGTATCACGCAGGGGATCAAAAGAAGCTGATTGATATTTGCATCGCTTCGGGCATCCAGATAGGCAAGCTCCAACTGCTCCATTGCCTTTGGGGTTTCGCTTGCAGGTGTGGGACGGAAACGGACACGGCGGTTTCCGTCTGCGTCAATTTCCAAAATCACATTGTCGTCCGTCTTGTACTGCCCGCCGTACTCATAGCCCGCAAAGCTCATCATCATTTCATGCAGCCGCAGAATGTCACGCTGCCGGAAGTCAATATGTTCATATCCCAAGTGGATCTCATTCAGTGCATCTCTGTACCCGGCGATTTCCGCCTCGTTGTGGTTCAGCGGGGCGCTGTTCTGATTGACAATGGCGGCGATACGCTCGTCGCTGGTTACAATGCCCTCAATGGCGTTGGAGCTTTTAATGGACTGCACCTTTGCGACAGCTTCCAGCTCCGTAAAAATCTGCGTGTATTCGTCCTTGCGCACGCCTGCCATGGTTTTGAGCGCTGCAATATTGGAAGTGAGGTTCACAAGGTTTGCAGGCAGCAAACCGTTATTCAAAAAGGAATAATCAAATTTTCTCATACTGCACCAACCTTTCTGCACATAATTATAGCATATTATGTGCAGAAAAACAAGGCGCCATTCGTTTTATCTGCATATAAATTCTTGGATTATATGCAGATATCCGCTTTGCATAGGCAGTAATAAGAGAAAACGGCACGGGGTTTCCGTGCCGTCTGCGTCAGATCGCTTTGATTTCTTTGAGGTACGCCACGGCATCGGTATGTCCGCGGAAGTAGATGTGCTGCCGCTCCATGTCCTCCATTTGGCGGGCAAGGTTCAGATAGTCCACATACGCCCGATGCTCATCTGCGGTCACGCGGATCTCGCCGCTGTCCTCGTTCATTTTGTCAATGACGGGGTACTGCGTTTTCAGCTTATCCATGCGGTCGGAAAGCGCGGCGTAGTCCTCGTCGGTATTCAGCAGATCCATCACAATATCACTGTCGATCTCCGCAAAGGCGTCCTCGATGCGGGATGGCAGGTCAAAATAATTGTCGCTCACGGTGCTCACTTCCTTATCGTTTTTATTATACTATACCCAAACCGCAATGCAATATCAAAGGTGCAAATTTTATCGTTCGGGCTGTTCCGTCTGCCGTGGGACTGCGGAGCGGACGGGGACGGCAGGCAAACTGATCCGGTATTCTTCGGGGATGTTTTCGATGTCGCCGTCGTAGATGTCCACAAAGCGGCCGCCGTTTGACCGCACATAGCCGTTATCTCCGAACACGCCGCCTTCTTCATACCGAATATCACGTCCGAATCCCTCATAATCAATATAGTTTGCCAGTGCGCCGAGATTGCTCGTGTCGTAGCAGCCGCTTTCCTCGATCCAGTAATAGCCGAGGTCATAGTCATTCTGCACGCCGGGCAGGTAATCAAAGCAGTCCAAATTCTCGGTCAGGTTGATCAGCTCCTGCACACTGCCGGTGTTCTCACCCAAGTCCAATACTGCCTGCCAGAAATCGTCGCTCTCCCGCAGCTCCATGATCTGCCCGGCGAGGTAGTTCAGCTCGCTCAGGCTCTCATATTCTCCGAGCACCTTGCCGATGGCCGCATCCGGGCAGTCATAGTCTGTGATAAACCACTCCTCATAGCGCCGCCCGATGCCGATGCGCCGGAAAACTGCCTGCATTTCTTCATTGGTCACGGGAAACTTTACCCATTCGCCCACCAAAAAGCCCTCGTTGTATTTGCCGAGGTTGGTAATAAAGGCTTCAAAGGCGCAGTCCCTTGTATCTGCTATATTCATCATGATCGCTTTGCCTCCGTTATCGCTCCTGCGCCGGCGCCTGCCTGCGGGGAATAGGAAAGCCGTAAACACGGGCGATCTCGTCGCCGAGCCTGCGGGTGACCCTTGTAATATCCGCACGGGTGGCAGTACCGCGGTAGAGCTTTTCTTTCAGATTGTCGATCTGCGTGTCGCTTACGCCGTCCTTATAGGTGCGGTAGAGATAATGGTTCGTGCCGTCATGGTGGACGGCATCGCAGCGGAGATCGCCGTTTTTATCCACATACCAAGTGGCGCTGTCAATGTCCCGTTCGCTGTATAGGCAGTCCCGGATGTTGCCGCTGGAGATTTCCTTGTACACCATATGGCGGCCGTGCCAAAGTCCAAGATCGCCGACAACGAGAATCGGGCGCGAAAGCTGAATGTTCAGGTTTGTGCGCTCATCTTCCAGATAATCACCGTTCAGCTCATACATCATTGCCATGCGCTCATCGTCGGTGAGATCGGGATACTGCTCCTCCAGATCGGCCTTCCAATCGTCGTAATCCGGATCGTCCGTCCATATGATGTGCCTGCCGTCGTTCATTGCGTTTTCGCCTCACTTTCTGCCATAAGAAACTGTCCAAACTCGGTAAATGCGTACCAGTTCGTGCGGTCAAAACGGCTTTCGTTGAACCGTCCTTTGGTGAGTACCCGCCCTTTGACCAGTCGTTTCAGTGCATAACGGATCTCATCATAGGACAGGAACGGAAAGAACCCTGTCATAATCTGCACCGAACACCGCACCCAGACCTTGCCTTCGTGAAGCCGAGGCGACTGCGTGCTTTGTTCTTCAATGCAATCCCAAAGGAAACAAGCCAGCACCGCCGCATTGACTCCGTATTTTTGTGCTATGTCTGAATCAAAAAAATGAACCATAGAATAAACCTCCTTTTGTTTTTTCGGGTATGTAAAAGGGCGGCATTTTCAGCCGCCCCGGTCGTTATTTTTTCTTACTTCTGATTTTCAGGAAAATCAAAGCGCCCACAATGAACACAAGACTCGCTTGTTCTCCTGTGCCAGTCCGATGCCGAGATTGGCGGCGGTCGTGGTTTTGCCCACGCCGCCTTTTTGGTTCGTCACCGCGATCACTTTGCAATTCGCCATTTGGGGTTTCCTCCTTTACATAGATTTAGCCGCCTGAGTCACAGGGCTCCCGAAAAGTCGTAAGACTTTTTGGGAAAAGGAACCGCAGCGAATGCTGCGGAACTTGCGGTGATGCGCAGGCGGCTATGTATGGGTATGAAAAAGCCGTCTGCATTTCTGCAAACGGCTTAAAGGTTAAACACTTGCTTTGAGCGTTTTACTGTACTTTGCATAATCTTCGCTCAACACATAATCAATCACGCAGGCCTTGGGTATAAGGTATGTACATCTTATGTAAAAGTGCTTGACCTTGTTTGCCCGCATTATTTTTCGGGCGGTGCTGTCACCGATACCACCAAGCATATTACAAAACTCAGGCAAAGTCACAACATCGGGATAGGGTGCAAAAAGTTTTTCATAGTGTGCGCGTGTTTTCATAGCAGTACCTCTTTTTCGGAAAATGTGTTGTCAATGGCAGAGGAATACGCTATAATATTGTTTGTGATTTATGAATCTATTGCGTGTGTTGTTGTGCTCCGTTTTGGGGTTACATCCCTCCGATGTCCCTCCAAAATTCAAAATTCCCGTCAAAATTGGAAAGTGCGGAAATGTCAGACGAAACGGAGCTTTTTCACACATCAGTATCAAAACAGCCAGTAATTGCGAGCTTTTTGGTGTCCGACAACGACCTCCACAGGATTTCAAATTCGCTCATATTCCGTATGAAGCAAATAACTCAAAATCCGTTGGTATGTATAAAATCGTTAATAATAAATTTTATCGGTTGTTTAAGTTGATAAAATTATAAGCAAATATTTTTGGCGTTCGGACAGTTGTTGCATTTACTTTTTTCAGGACAACTATCACATGGAATCCAATTCAGTTTGTCTGAAAACAAACTACGGTTAAAAGTAAACTGTCGGTGAACTTCTTGCTTTATTCTTTTAGATAAATCACCTGAAAACCGCGGACCAGCCACAATTTCCATGGAATCTATAAAATTGTCCGGCAATTCAATTGCCAATCCTCCACAATTTATACTTTTATTTACTGTAGCAAGCACCCTGACTTCACGCTCATATTCCCATGCTATATCTTTAATATAGCCCACCAAATCGGGTAAATGAGACGTATTTTTTAATAACTTGTTCTCCGCTTTCCCGCATACCAAGATTTCCTCGGATTTACATTGTGCGGTATCGGCATTAGTATATGCAACACGCACTATGGATAATTTTTCATAGGGAATAGCTGATTTTCCAAATACCGGCTTTTTATTTTCAGGATAAAACACCGGATAAATTGTTTTAGTATTTTTTATCCAATTTATGAATATCTCAACAGGTATGCGTATAAACACGCCATCTTCCCATGGTTGAGCATACATCGACCACATAGCGATACTTTCGCTTGAATCGTACATAAAACTCGCAAAGAACACCGCGTTGCATTGTTGAGATTCTGAAATGTTTTTAAATTCGAGTCCATCGTTCATGGTCTCGGGGGATTTTAGCCACCAAGATCTGCTTTTAATTATTGATACGACATTGGATAACTTTGTATAGTGATATACATATTGAGCACCATTTGACTTTTGCTTTGTTAACCGCTTTTTACTGTTGCTAAGATAACTAATCAAATCCTGCGGTGAGTCTATTTTACTGAAATTTGTTGCTGATGTTTTTTTGTTCATTTTGTATTACCTCTTCCCAATTCATAGAAATTCAATATTCTTCACTCAACAAAAAATCCGCCAGATGAACAATTCTCACACCGTTTATGTTACCTCCCGCCAATTCATCAAGCGTTACCACATATTTCGGGTAATGGTCATTGATCTCAAGCAGATTGGCAACCTCTCTGTCCGATTCTTCGGGGAGATTGCGGCACACCTGCACATATATACGCTCATCGCGCCGTACAGCCACGAAGTCAATTTCCTTTGCGGCGTTTTTGCCGATGTACACATTGTAGCCTTTCCGCCTGAGCTCAAAATACACGATATTTTCAAGCATCGCGGCAACGGATTTCGGATTAAAGCCCATAATGCAGTATTTCAATGAGGCATCGGCAAGATAAAATTTTTCCTGCGTTTTCAAAATGCTCTTCCCCTGCATATCATACCTTTGACAACGGTAGATTACAAAAGCTTTTTCAAGCCACCCAAGATAGTTATACACCGACTCCACCGACAACGAACGACCCTCGCCCTTGATAAATTTTACGATAGAATTTGCGGAAAAGGTTTTTCCGACATTTTCAACGATATATTTTACCACACGGTTAAACAAATCAAAGTTTGTAATGTTATGTCTTCTCGTGATGTCACCGGTAATGACGGAATTGTAAATACCTTCTACAATCTGATATGATGAACGCTCATCAAAATTTCCGAGCGCTACAATAGGGAAACCACCCATGCGTATATATTCGTTCAAAAGCTCTTTTGTAGTGCGACATTCCTTTTTCCTGAACTCTATATATTCAGCAAAAGACAAAGTAAATACCGGGATCGAGATATAGCGCCCTGTCAGATAGGTCGATATTTCGCCCGACATCAGCTTGGAATTTGAACCTGTCACATAGATATCGGTATCGGTATCTTCAAGCAGACTGTTGACCGCTCTTTCCCAGCCTGCGACCTCCTGTACCTCGTCAAGTAAAAGATAATACCGCTTGTCGTCAGTTATCTTATCTTTTATATCACGGTACATTTGCTTTGCCGTCATGTCATTGTCCAGTTCTTCCGATGTATAGCGCAAATAAATCACATGGTCGGCAGAAATACCGCTACCGATCAGCTCCTCTTTCAGCATATCAAGAATGGTCGATTTTCCGCAACGGCGGATACCGGAAAGTATCTTTACAAGCGGAACATCACGATAGGTTTTCAGTATGTTCAAATAATGTGGTCTTACGATCATAACACCGCCTCCTTTTATTTAGTATAACCCGAAACTCTATAAAATTCAATAGTTTTTACCGAAAGTCAGTAAAAACTTTTAAAATCACACGACTTTTTCGGTTCATATAAATGAAATCCGTAATTCGCCAAAGTGCGCAATAACCCACAACTTCTCTCGGGTTCAAGCATCAATTTCCACAATTTTCGCTATATCTGTTGACAAATTACGACAAAATATTGCAAAATCCTCCCGATTTTGTTATACTATATCAAAAGGGCGGTTTACCGCTTTGAAATGAGGAAACAGATATGAGCACAAAATACATATTATACAACCCCCTTGCGGGTAACGGAAAAGGTGAAGAGCAGGCAAAAAAGCTTACGGAAACATACAAAAATGACGAGCTGAAATATTGTAATATGACACATATAACAAGCTATGGCGCATTCTTTGACAGCATTTCCCCCAAAAGCGATATTATAATCTGCGGCGGCGACGGCACGCTTAACCGCTTTATAAATGACAGCGAGGGCTATCCGTATGAAAACCCGCTTTATTTCTATGCGACCGGAAGCGGTAATGATTTTATGCGCGACCTCGGCAAAGAGCCCGGTTGCAAGCCGATACCGATAAACGAATATGTCAAGGGTCTGCCTACCGTAACCGTTAACGGTAAAAGCACTTTATTCATAAACGCGATCGGCTACGGAATAGACGGTTACTGCTGTGAGGTCGGCG
>ULMC01011542.1_pt1 | contig 11159 bp, 13 predicted proteins | sample 1951541 | NCBI WGS metagenome assembly ULMC01 (sample SAMEA4835539, study PRJEB28245) | human gut metagenome | biome: gut microbiome; material: fecal sample | place: Denmark | collected 2008 | reverse complement strand
TTGAAAAAGCCAGCATGGACTCCCCGCTTATTTTGAACGTTGACAATTTCCATAAACGCTGTCCCCTCTTTTCGATAATCATGAGTGGGGTAAACAACCGAGTAATATTTTCCATGTTTAACCGATACGCCACTAACCATTTGGCCAGTTCTACCTTTAGGGGCCATAGCACGCCATATACCCAAACCTGAGTTAGATTGTGAAGAGGCTTGTTGTGCTGTTTTATCTCGCTTTTCTAACACTTTGGCGATTGCAAATTTTTTAGTACCGTTCGCAATATCAACTATTGAATTAACTCTCTTAACCATTAGAGAACCACCACATCTTTTGTATATTGAACCAGTGTATTAAGGTTTTCATCGATCGCAATTTCAGAGACTTGTGTATAACCTAAATCCGCCAACTCTTCTGAATTATCTACTGTGGCATATACATTTAAAGTAACTCGCCAATAATGAGGTATTTTGTCTGCTGTTCCTTTGGTAGTGAGATAATTTATGATCGCCGATGTGTTATCAATTGTATTTAAATCCGCTTTCTGACCATACCAACTAACACTAGTAAATTTGTCAGATAGTTCTATTTGATACTTGGTCAATTTCCTTTTAAAATCAGCCATTAGCGATTACCTCCTGAACCAATTTCTAATTTAATACTATTGATACCACTCTCTTGTTTGTTGAGAATAATATAGCTTTTTCCCTTAATTGTAACGGCATCAAATTCTCCAAAAGTATCAACATTACCATGAATGATCAGATTATATGCCAGTCGCTTATTAGTATTGATATGATACCAGTTTTTAGCTATAATTCTAGGTTGTTCTAATCTACCATTGACTATTTTGGTTAGTTCTGTATTCCCCAGCTTATTGAATAATTTGGCACTTACAATTCTCATTCTTGCCACCACCTGAAGTATTCTTCTAAGTCTGACATTTTAGAGTCGTGATATTGCCAAAGGGCGGGAGTTAGAGCATCACCAAAAATACCGATATAAATAACCTCCTTGGCATATTCATATAAGTTCTTATTCGTTGTGTCAATCGTAAGCGTTGGGTTTAATCGTTGTGCTCTATTGATAGCGGAATTTTCTAACTCCTCAATAGTCCCAGACCAATCAGAATATGTGTCATCATCAACGTTTAAATATTTTTGATAATCAAAAGTAGTCATAATAGTCGGTTTCCTTTCCCTAAATTATAACATAAAAAAAAGACTATTTCTAGTCTTAAATTTGATTATAAATACTATGCCGTAACAGAAGCAGACAATGCACGATTAGCTGCCAACAATGAACCAGCCACATAAGCACGACTTTCAACATATTGTGCGTTTTGTTGGATTACGAATGAGCCAAGTGTTTCAACCCCTGAACCTTGGAAGCCAATTAGGTATGAGTTAATGTCGACAATGATATAAGGGATTTCAACTTTAGCCCCGTCTGCGTCTAACAAGTCAGTTGGAACCAATGCCTTAGCACCGAATGTTGTTTGTCCTAGCAAGATAGCAGCACTCACAGCACCATCACCACTTGCCAACTTAGCATTTGCAGTGTTTGAGATGAAGATGACCTTTTGAGAACCCTTAACCTTGGCAAAGTCAGCAATGATGGCTTGACGTAATTCATCACCACTATATGATTTTGGCAATTTTGTACCCGCCAATGTCAATTCATCAGCCAAGATAGGATAAACTGCAGTAAATGGTGTACCGTCCTCGTTCACAACTCCACCACGTAAAATGGCTTGTCCCAAACGTTCGATAACATAGGCCGGTAATTCACGCATAAGCCAATCAACCAAAGCGCCACCCTTTAAGAATGTCATGTGGTCGAGACGTTGCAACTTGTAAATAGCCATAGGAACCAAGTTACGGATTTTGAATTGCGTCTGTTGGATAGTCTTATCTGCCAAACGCTTATGACCCAAAGCTCCAACGGTGTTCTTAGGTTCGATTACAATTGAACCGGCTTCGATATTAAATACAGGCTTGAATTGAGAAAATACAACATCTTCTTCAACCGCTGTTTCAATAGCTGAGATAATTTTAAGCGGTACCAAGTCGGCTTCGTTAACGTCTTGTGTAATTACGCCAGCGTTATCCAACTTTTCGAGCCATTGCTTTTGAAAGTCTTTTCCGTTATTACCCGCTCCAAATGCCAAAGTAGCATAATCAGAAACGGCTTTATTACTCTTCAAATATGATTGTAATTCCATTATAATATTTTCCTCACGTGAGTTTTCTAGATTAGTGTTAGTATACCACAATAATTATTATTTGTCAAACTTTTTCAAGATTTTGCCTAGTCGTAGTGCTTGCATGTTATCTGATACACTCAACTTTTTAACAAAACTAACCAACTCATCTACGGACTCTGTTGCGTTGTCAGGTTGTGAGTCATCTGGATTGTCTGGATTATCTTTTGGTTCTTGTGACTTGATGAAGTCTTCTAAGTCCTTTTTTACGTCAGCAATTGCGACTAATACGTCTTGAATCGTTGGTTGCTTGTCATCTGTTGGTGTTGCTACGGGTTCTTGGTCTGCCATTGTAATATTCTCCTGTTTAATAATTTCTAGGCTTTGTGTAATAGTTGCTTTTGGGTCTGCTGGTACTGGTGTTACTGACAACTCCAATAAATCAATATCATCAATGTTATTGTTTTCATCAATTTCTCCAACTCCAAATCCAATTGAGACGGATAGGACGCCAGCGTGAATACCATCTAAAATTTGCTGACGATTAGAAACGCTTTCAAAAATACTGCCAGAATAAGCCAAACCCTCATCATCAACCGAAGTCATTGTAGCTTCCCCGATTGGCATGCTAGACCAGTCGTGTGATAAAAGTAATGGTACCTTTTTCCCGATCACTTTTTTACCAGCTTCTTGGGTTACTGTAATCCCAGAACGAGTGCGGGTTAGTGAATTAGCTACGCCCTTAATAATTCCGTCATTCGTTTCCGTCTGTGCTTGTGTTATTAACGTTGCTTGTGTTTTCATTAGCCGTGCTCCCTGTTTGTAATAAGGCATTAACTTCTGGATTGTTAAGTGCCACAGCATTTTTGTTACTAAATATAATCTGACCTAGTCCATCTGGATATGCTTCGAGACCTAAGTTTTCACGCAAATCATCATTGACCGTAGTTCCCGTGTAAAGCGTTTCTTTGGCAAATGTTGTGAAGCTCTCTAATGTGGCAAATTGAACTAAGTCAAGTATGAGCTTGATACGTGAACCAGCAATATATGAATTATAGTCAAATAATTCAGCATTAAGTAGTTCTTCAAATGCCCCCATCAACGGTCTTAATTGACTTGCGTAGAAAGCTCGATACTCTTCTTCGGTATATGAGCCATCAAGTAATTTAGATGATATGTGGAGCTGTTCATAAATTAAAGCACGTAAATCAGCCAATGCGGTGCCGTCTGGATTGGTAAGGTTAGCGTGGTCTTTCGTACTTTCGTTGGTGTTAGTTAAGAATGAGCCGAATCGTTTAATCTGATTATTTACTGCCGTCAATCGTGGGTTACTTTTATTTTGAAAATCGACTGATTGGTTCTCATAACCATTAACGTTTTCATTTTCTTTTCTAACGTCATTAGCTTTGATAGAACTTTGGATTTCAAGAACGTTTGAACTCTGTTTCGTACTTAAAATATCAATCAAGTTAGCATATTTGTCTAACAGTGTACTTGGTCGTTGCAACTTTAACTGTGGATATTCATAAACCTTAAAACCTTGCTTATCAGGTTGTGTCGAATAAATCTCAATACTTGTTGGAGCTTTAGCATTAGGAGCAAAGTAAACCTTATAATAAACTCTGCCAAATTTTAACAGGCCAAAAGCAAACTCATACATCATCTGATTGGCTGTTTGATTGTCACTTGGTTTTAAATTAAGTAAATAGTCTAATCGTTGATTGTTGCTAACGTTTTTTAGGACAAACTTGCCTTTTGTAAATTCACGAGCAATAAACTTGACAACTTCCTGGTGAATATCTAACTCAAAGCTCTGACCGTCTGCGTCTAAGTAAATATAGTTATTTGTACCATTGCTTGACAACGGTGTAACTGCGTTAGGTGTTAAGAAATTACTTACCAACGCACTAAAATCAAAAGCCATAGCATGCCCTTTCAAAAATGTATTATCTTTAACGCTAATTATATCACAAAAAAATGAAGTTATCAACCCCATTCAAATAAATTATCATTCAAATCATCTAACTGTGCTCGATATGCCATAATAAATGCCCAAACGGGATCTATTTTATCTGCTGACTTCTGTTTGTTAGGGTATACTTGTCCAGCTCCGTCAACCTTAACATTAACGTTATTTAGAGACCACAACATAAGAGTATCTAGTAATTGAGCATTATTTTCCGCTATCTTACCTTTGATTAGTTGAGTAGGTTCGCTGACTACATTCGTTATTGGTCGATACGGCTTGTATTTATCTGCCCCAAATTCATCTGTAATGAGCTTAATAAATTCTTTGGCATAATAAGAATCACCCCCCATACCTACAACTTGTAAACCATTACTATAAATGTAATCTTGTAACCACTCAAATATTTCTTTGCTATCTATGTTTCCGCCGTCTTGTAACGTCAACTCATCATTAGCAATAAAGTTGGCATAGTGTAAACGTTGTTCCTTGTTAGTATGTTCTGTCATGGTAATTTTAGGAAGCCAAGCATGTGACTTAACCTTAATCTTACCATCACTTTCCCAAAAAATAGCCACAGAGGATAAATCGTTTTTAGCTGACAAGTCCCAACCAACATAGACCTGATTATCAAAATAAAAGTCGTGGGGTGCAATTGCTCGTTCTAACTCTTGTGTTGTGAATAATGAGTTATATTGGCTTTGTGGAATATTAAACGACTTAGCTAAAAACTCAGCTTGTGCTACTGGATTGCCTTTTGTTTTCATAAAGTTTTCATAGGTAATTTGTGGATCACTAATTGACTTAACAAATGGCATGGCTTTTTCGTACATTGTAATATCTGTGCTCTCTTGTAAATCGTCTAATTGGTAAATCATTGGGAATGTACTATAATCTTCGATTTCGCCATCAAGTATTCTCTCCCAACGTTTAAAATAACTATCAAAAACACTATCACGAGTTACGCCATTAGTTGAAATATAAACCGTGGTAAATCCAGTCCCCTTGCGTTTTGGAGCCGAACTCTTTCTAATGTTTTCAATAACGTTGGTTGTGTAACTATGAAATTCATCAAAAATAGCCATACGAACATTGACCCCATCAGCCGTTTTATTATCCATCGCTTTAATTTCAATTTGGCTATTTGTCGGAGTCCAGCGTATTTTACCTTGAATTGGTTGTATCAAGTCCATTTTTTTAAAGTCATATAATGGGCTTCTATCATCACTAACCATATCCGTTGCCGTTCTAAACGTGTTCTGTGATTGGTTAACAGAGTTACTCATGACTAAAACATCTTGCCCTCGGTGGCTATCTACAATCATAACCGCCAAAGCTAGACCAGCCATAAATGTTGACTTACCAGAACCAGCTCCAATTATTAAACCCAAATCAGTAATGACCGGTCGTCCATCGTCATACTCAAAACCTAATAACTCGATCCAGAATTTTTGTTCAATTTCTAGTTTCATCTTTGAACCGGTATCGCCTTTTTGTAAATAGAGGCTATTTTCCATGAAAGATATTAAGCGCTTTGGGTATCGCTCATTGTAGTTATAATGTGATAGATAGTAAGGTACTCGGTCTAAGGCTTTAATAACCCACTGTGACATTGGTTTTCCGTCTCGATATAACTTTAAATATTCGTAATACCAGTGCATACTCAATTCTCCGTATCTTCAAATATTTCACGAGCCTTTTTCTTAATATCATCTGCGGTACTATCTGAACTAGCCAATTTCAACTGCTCTAGCTTTTCCTGTGTGATTGGATCGAAGTATTGGGGGTAAACACGTTCAAAAAATGATAGACTTGCTTTCAAATCTTGTTGTTTGGTGGTTATCTTCTCACGGTTTAAAATACGTTCGCCAGTCGTATCATCAACATCAAAATATTGTTCGGTTGTCACATTGCTAGTTTGTAAAAAGCCAAGAAATAAATCTAAAATTTCGCTTGGTACTTGGCTTGATTGGAAACTATCTCCAGCGAATAGCTTTTTTTTAATTTGTCCCATATTGGTATTACCTCAATTTAATAGTTATAAAATCTACTTGATTGGTGTAGCGGTATGAATTTACTACTTGGCTTTTTTAGCATTGCAAAAGTTTTTAGGCTCTCTTGCTTGCTTGTGTGCCTCATCATGCCTCGGAAAACGTTATATTTGTAATTCATTTGGTCGAGAATGTCAGGGTTTTCGATATATTGCTCATCATAGTTTGCTTCAAGTGCGTAAATGTCTGCGTTAGACAATAGGTCTTGATAATGCTTGACCGTCTGATACATACTTGAACAATCAGTGATGTAAACTAGCTTTTCGTTAGTATCTTTTTCAACAATCACAAACCCATGATTTTCAATGTCGTGAGGGACTAAGAATGCTTGAATAGTAAAATCTTCGGTTTCAAATGTTCCTCGGTTAGTGTGAAAATATAAACCCTTATACTTACCAAATAGTCGATTGATACCGCTTTGATTCAAGTGGTCTCCATGTTCGTGCGTGATGAAATACTCGTGTGGTAATTCTAAGTTATTTTTTTCTAATAGGTTATGCCACTTTGAGTATGATAAGCCAAAGTCAAGGGCGATATTCTCATGTTTACCCTGAACAATTGAAGCATTACCTGATGAACCTGTGGCTAGTACGTATAATTTCATGATTATCTTCTCTTATCTAATTTTAATAAAAAAACCAGCCGTATGAGGGCTAGTTTAAGTATAACACGTTTAGCCTAATTCTGGCACATAGTAATAGTTTTCTCCAGCTTGTTGACGGATAAATGTAATATCATCGCCCTTTTTCAATTCGGAGAAGTCTTTAATATTAAATGCTGCGAGTAATGCCTTGCGCTTGTTTGCCATTGGATACATCTTTTTATTTTTTGGGTCGTATACAGAGAATCCACGAACTACGGTAAACACTGACTTGTCCTTTAATTCAACCAATACAGCAACCTTAAAATCGTTAGTAACTACTTCTACAATCTTACCAGCGATAATACCCTTTTCTGGCTTGCTTGCTTCAGGGAATGGCTTGTCAACACTCCAACCACTAATCTGCTTACCATCTTTAGTCTTGCGTGAGAACTCATAAATCTCAACTGCACCAAGTTTAGTTAGCTTATCACTCAATTCATCAGCATTCTTAACACCAAATTGTGCCAAGTGGTCAGCAATATAATCAGGATTACCCCACTTTACTTCCACGATTTCTTTTTCAACTTCAAAATACATCTGAATACTTTTGTCATCTGCATTTAGAAATACGAAATTTGCTTTTGTCATTGTTACACTTCCTTGTCTTTTTAATATGCTTTAATTATATCACATTGTGTTACATTGTCAAGCATTTTTAAACCAATCTTTTATTTTCTTGTTTGCTAGGTCGATATAAAAACTATAATCAATATCATCAACATTGTAATTAGCCAAGTCGTCATTTACAACTGTCATCTTTTCGGGAGCGTCACTAAATTTAGCAAGGGCACCATTGACTCGCTCTTTGAATAGTGAGACTCCGTTTAAGCTGGCATAGACACGATTTACTTTGTTGTCAAGTGGGTTTCCATTTTCATCAACTGTCCTACCTGTTTGGGTTTTACCTTTTTGACTAACTAGGGTATATGTGAAGTCGCTTAATTCGCCTTTTAATGCTGTGATGGCTGGATCTGTTTTGTTAAGTAAGTAGTTAAGAACCATTTTGTCAATAATTATAGCACCTGATTTGGCCAGTTTATTAACATGTACTGACTGGCCAACTGTGCCACCTTTAGTCTTAATATGATCGTTTTCATCTACTGCAACATAGTTATTAACATCTCGTTGAATGAAGCGCTTGAAATTTGTCACTTCTAATTCTAGTTGAAACTCATCTTCCCAATTTGTACGCAACTCATCTAACATAGATTGTGTTGTAGTATCAAACGGTTTAAACGCAATGCCGTCAGTATTCGATTGATGGATTACGCCGTATTCAGATAATCGACTAGCCAAGTTATATAAAGCAACCATACCAGAAACGTTAACAGCAATTGCGCTATGTGGATTAAATAGCTTAGATGTCTGTAATCGTAAAGCGCCATAGACGGCATTAACGACAATCTTTTGAGCACCAGCCACAGCAAGCCCTTTTTTCTTATTCTCTAAGCGTTCCTCAACCAGCTTTTCATACTTATCTGTTTTAGAGCCTAATAAGTTATCTCGAATGATGATATTAGGGAACATACTAGCCACGTCCCACTGCTGAACATCAGTCTCATCTACTGGAAAATATCTCACTCGCTGTTTACCTGTCTTGGTTAAATAAATCTCTCCAGTAGCAGAATGTAAACCACCCCAACCCCATGTGAAGACTTGTCCGAATGCTGAAGTAACCTCGTTAGCCCATTCATTAGCTTTGAGCTTTTGACGAATGGATGGCGTGTCTCCCTTACTAACTCGAGGACTTGCTTCTAGTGCGTTATTTAAAAACTCATCTACTTTTTCAGGTACGCCATATATTTTTGGGTTATCGGGTGTAAATTTATCAAGCTTGTCATTACCCATCAAATAATTAGCTGAAATAGTTGTATTAGAATATCGGTGCATTTTCTCGGTACCATATTCATCAACAAGAATGTCCTTACCATCAAAATATGTTGCTCGGGTATTATATAAATCAAGTTCAGCTTTCAAGTCCTGATTGTTATACTTGACAACTTCCATAATCTGTGATTTGGTAAATTCCCCATCATAATCAAACGGTATAGAACTCTCCTCAACGGATAGACCAGCCATAGCTTCGTACTTCTTAACGGAAAAGCCAAGTGGTAAGGTTTCACTTAAATCATACGACCACCAATCAAACTGCTGTCTTGGTCGCTTTCCTGAAACAATAACGTCTGATTTCATTTTGATATATTCTGTCGGGCGTTTTTGTAAGATGTCATCAATCAGGTAGTCATCATAATTTCTGTTATTGAACCCCGTTACCCCTTCGCGCAACTTATCATAAATCGGTTTGGTAGGATATTTGTTTATGAAAATAGTGCCGTACTCACTGTCAATCTTTTCATCTGGTAAATTTGGCGCATTGACTATATAAAATGCTTGTCCGTCAAAGTTCATAAAACCAGCCATATTCATCTTGTTATAGGCCTCAATATCATATATCGTATTCAAAAGTATATCCTCCCGCCGTTTTTTGCAAACCTCTAATAGCCCTATTCAAACTTGCTTGTTGTATATTTAATTCCGTTGCACATTTTCTCTCGCTATAAAAGGTACCTACAAAAATTCCGTTTTTGAAAGCTTTTATGCTATGTCCACGAGATTGTGCTTGTCGAATGAGTTTAGTACCATAATTAGCATTATAACAAGCCGTACACCATTCTAAGTTATCTGCTGAATTATTGGATTTATTTTCGTCTTTGTGATTAACATACCTAAATTTTTTTGGGTTGTTTATAAAGTGTATCGCCACTAATCTATGGATATAAAATCTGAATGCTCTTTTGTTTTTATATAAATAAACACACATATATCCGTTACCGTTATCTAATGGTTTTAATGGTTTACCACTAATATTATTAATTATGGTTCCATCCTTAAAAACAGAATAATTAGGAAAATTCCGTATAATCATATCATCACCTCTTGGTATATAATATCATAAAATTTGTTATGTTGTCAAATGATTAGCTCGGGTAGCGTGTGGCATGCTCATACTCATATGGCTCTTCACTTGCAAAATCAATTGTTGACTGATCCCATTTATCCACTAAAGGCTTCACTAACTCATAAGGCATACCATTTTTGACGACCATTGTATAAATTAGTTTTCGATAACTTGTTGAACGCCCCCCATCTTCAAACGGAGCAACCTTTTTGAGATAATTGACAATGTTATGCTTTTTATAAACCTTTTGTTTTTTAGAATGGTTCTTAATTGGTACTGGTCTATTCATCAACTCGTGTAATTTGATGATTTTGTCTGGTAAATCGTATAGTTGGTTAATAAATGGACGATCCAAGTATAGGTTTTGAAAAATATACGATCCGTTAATTCTGATAGGCATAATTTGGCTTGAAATCTCGACTCCCTCTAAAATGCTCTTATCGCCCGTCTGTTGAATTTTAATACTTGGCTTATAAAAGATATGCAAATTGTCTGAAAGGGGCTTATATGCAAAAATAGAGGGGTCTGCGTTCGTTATGAAGTCAAAATAGTTTTCTCGTCCGTCATAGTCGCCGTGGTCAGTATCTAAATCAACCCAAATAAAATCGTTATTGGGAAGCAGTCCTAAATCGTTACCACTTTCAACCCACTTTGTCAACTCTTCTTCTGTTTTGAATCTAAAGTCACTCCAATTTTTACAAAATGGGTGTTTAGATCCTTTTTCATAGGGCAAAACTTGATAACCTTGTCGATAAAAATATAAGCCAACATTAAGCGTATCACTTGACATAAAAAGCACCTCCATTATTGCTTGGTTTGTAGCCATATCCCATCATCAACTCTTTAATTGCGCTTGATGTTGTTCTACCAGCCAATGTGCGTACTGCCTTATGGATAACCGTTTGTAAAATCTTGTCTTGATATTTTAGTGGTGTTGAGTTGTCTTTGATCAAGTTTGCAACAGTATCATATGAGCCATACTTGTAATCATCATCAGCTAAGTAATTGATTACGTCATTTTTGTCAAGTTCTAATAGGTCATCTGGTACTAGCTTATTCATAATCGCGTATAATGCCATTTGAGTATCACTGATATTGCTGTGCCGTTGAACAATCTCGGAACGTTGTTTATCTAAATCAGTACCCGCCTTAATTGTTGCATTGAAAGGGTCTTTTTCGTTGTCGTGTAAGAATGTGAACCATAATGTCTCAAATAGCGCATTGGTGCCTTGCAAATGTTCAAAATAAAAGTCTTGACCGTGCTTACGTGCTAAATCAGGTGACATATCTACTCCAAACTCAATTGGCATTTCACGTCTGTCGCCTGTTGTGTCTGTAAAAAT
>ULMC01001145.1_pt1 | contig 11318 bp, 5 predicted proteins | sample 1951541 | NCBI WGS metagenome assembly ULMC01 (sample SAMEA4835539, study PRJEB28245) | human gut metagenome | biome: gut microbiome; material: fecal sample | place: Denmark | collected 2008 | reverse complement strand
GGCGCAAGCAGATACTCACGGGTGCGGTAGAGCAACTTGGCAGGATTGTCCTTATCCAGAATAGCTGCTCCCATGGAGTAACGGAAACCGTTACAAGTGGTTATCACGCCATGATAGAACATCAGCCAACCCTCGTCCGTGAGGAACGGTACCGAACCTGCCCCTATCTTGGTACACTGCCAGGCACTTTCGGGGAAAGGCGTAGGAGCCATCACATGGCGGTGTTCGCCCCAGAATTTCATGTCAGGGCTGAAGCTAATGTAGATGTCGCCAAAAGGAGTATGTCCGCTATCGCTGGGACGGCTCAAGAGCGCATATTTGCCATCGAACTTCTGAGGCAACAACACACCGTTGCGGTTGAAAGGCAAGAAAGCATTCTCGCACTGGAAGAACTCCTTGAAATCGAAAGTATAGCCGATGCCGATGGTGGGGCCGTAGTAGCCGTTACACCACGTAATCCAGTAGCGGTCCTCAATCCATGTCACGCGCGGATCGTATTTATATTCGGACTCTATCATGTCCGTATTCCCGGCCTTGAACTTGATTGGCTCATGCTCTATTTCCCAGTGGATGCCGTCCTTGCTGAAACCGGCAAAGATATTCATCTGCACCGCCCGGTTGTCACAACGGAACACACCGGCATAACCATCCTTAAACGGAACCACCGCACTGTTGAAAATGCTGTTCGACGACGGAATATGGTAGCGGTCTATTACGGGATTCTCCGAATAACGCCACATTACATCTTTACAGCCTGCCGGCCGTTCTTCCCAAGGCATTGTGATTTTGTTGCTCATAATTGCTCTATATTATTAATTGGTTATTGTTGTTTCTTCTCATCGGCATACGTAAATGGTATGAAGTACGTAATGAGGAACGCCGGAATGGTGGCAAACAGCGTGAAGGTAAAGAACGCCTCGTACCCCAACCAGTCGCTGACAAAACCGCTGATTGTGCCCGGCAACATCACACCCAGATTCATGATGCCCGAAGCAAAGGCATAATGTGCCATCTGGTGCTTTCCCGGCGCCACCTGCTGCATCATGAACAAAGTCAGTCCCACAAAACCAAAACCATAACCGAAGTACTCGAGCACGATGGCACTACCTATCAGCAACCCGCTTTCCGGCTGGTACATGGCAAGCAGGGTATACGCTACAAAAGGCAGATTGAAGATGCAGCACAGAGAGAACAGCGTCCGCCGCAATCCCCGGTGCGAAATGTAATAGCCTGCCAACAGTGACCCCAGCACAAAGGCTGCCGCCCCATAAGTGCCGTAGTACAAACCTATCTGCTGCTCATTCAGTCCCAAGCCACCTGCCGAACGCTCCGCCTTCAAGAAAAGAGGGACAATCTTCATGACAAAACCCTCGGCAAGGCGATAAAGGATAATGAACGCTATATAGTACCAGATGTGCTTCTTCAAGAAGAAATCCTTGATTACCGCCACCAACTGCTCCCACGTCTCTCTTGCCGACTTGGCGCCGGATGCGGCAGCACCGCCCGATGGCAGCATGCGCATGTGGTAGAAGCCAAGCAGCAGCATCACCGCCGCCAATATCAGCATCACCGTCATCCATGCATGCCGGGTAGCCTCGTGGCGGACTACCTCTGTGGCACCCTCCACTCCCCCGAAACCTATCAGCAGAGCACCTGCCAGCCATACCAGCCCGCCGGACGCCACAATCTTCGCTATATTGTAGAAGGCTCCCTGCCAACCGATATACTTGGCCTGGTCCTGCTTGTTCAGTTCCGACATGTAGACACCATCCGTAGCCACATCGTGCGTGGCTCCGCTGAAAGCAATCACTGCCAGCAGCGCAATGCATATCGCAAAAAAGAACGGTAACTGCAACGCCAAAGCCACCAGAGCAAAACCTGCTCCGGTAACCATCTGCGTCAGTACCACGAAAAACTTCTTCGTCTTGAACATTTCAAGGAACGGACTCCAAAGGAACTTCAGCGTCCAGGGCATCATGATGAGCGACGTCCACAGAGCAATCTGCGCGTCACCGATACCCAGCCCCTTGAACATCAACACAGAAACCATGTTCAGCACCACAAACGGCAATCCCATGGCAAAATATACGGTGGGGACCCACGATATAGGATTATGATTTTTTCGGCTCATCCCTTCTGTATATTATCTGTGTCACTTCAACGGTTCACTGCCCATAGTCAGCTCCAGCGTACCGCCGTCCACTATATCCTGATGCGTGAAGAATGGAGTCTCCAACTTATTGCCGTTCAGCACAATGCTCCGCACATACTTGTTGTCGCGGCTGTTGTTGTGGGCTATCACCTTGAACGACTTGCCGTCTTTCAGATGAACGGTCGCCTCGTTGAACAGCGGGCGTCCGATGGAATATACCGGCTTGCCGGGGCATACCTGATAGAAGCCCATCGCATTCAGAATGTACCATGCAGACATCTGTCCACAGTCTTCATTGCCCGAAAGTCCGTCGGGGTTGTTGAAGTAAAGCGTATGCAGCACCTCATCCACAATCTCCTGCGTACGCCAGGGCTGGCCTACGTAGTTGTAGAGATGGGCAATGTGATGGCTTGGCTCATTGCCGTGGGCATACTGGCCTATCAGACCGGAAATATCCACCGAGGTCGATTCACCTTCCAGCTTGGAATCGGCCGTGAACAGAGAATCCAACTTGCCGATGAAGGCGTCGCGTCCTCCCATCAGTTCCACCAGTCCGTCCACATCGTGGGGAACGAACCAAGTCCACTGCCATGCCGTACCTTCGCAATAGTCATCATTACGGTGATTGGAAGCGCGGGGGTTGAAAGGCGTACGCCAGTTGCCCTCACTGTCCAGTCCGCGCATGAAGCGGGTACTCGGATCGAAATAAACTTTATATCCCTCGGCAAAAGCCGCATACTTATCGCGGTTGGCTTCGTCGTCCAAAGCACCTGCCAGTACGGAGATACACCAGTCATCGTAAGCATATTCCAAAGCTTTAGCCACAGATTCATTGTCTTTATCGCAAGGCACGTAGCCAATCTTGTTCTTCCAGTACTTGGCCTGCGGCATCAGATGCGGCACAACCAAAGGATGGGTGATAATACCCGTCGTATCGTATTCTGCCGTACGGAGGCAAGCCTTGTAAGCCTCCTGCACGTCGAAGTTACGGTATCCCTTTACATAAGAATCCGCTATGAGGGAGGCTGCATGATAACCAATCATGGTACCCGTATAGTTTCCGGCCAGTTCCCACATAGGCAGGACGCCGCCCTCGCGGGACTTCTGGATGAGCGAACGGATGAAAGCCTCGTTCAGTTCAGGATCAATAATCGTCATCAGCGGATGATAGGCACGGAAAGTGTCCCATAAAGAGAAAATGGTGTAGATAGGCTCGTCCACCCTGCCTTGATGGGGCTTCAAGTCCATACCAAAGTAACGTCCGTCAGCATCGGTAAACAAGTTGGGCTGCATACCCGTGTGGTAAAGTGCCGTGTAGAACATGGTACGCTGGTCGTTGTCCTTCGTATCGATGTCAATCTTGGAAAGATAAGTGTTCCACTGCTGGCGGGCAGCACGGCGCACACCGTCAAAATCCCATCCGGAGATTTCGGCTTCCACATTCTTGCGGGCACCGTCCATATCCACGGCAGACACACCTACCTTTACCAATACCTCCTCATTGGGCTCCGTCTGGAATTGCAGTAAAGCTTTAGCTGTAGGCAGAAGCGGACCGCCTTCGTCCAATGCCATGGAGTCCGTGACCAGCGTATAGGTGAATGGTTTGGAGAACTTGGCATAGAAGTTGATATACTGGTCGAAAGCCCAATATACAGTCTTCTTGCGTCCACGGATTTCAGTATCGCTGATTACTTCCAGCTCCATCTGTTCATTCTTCTGGCGCTGGATACTGTAATCCAGGTCGAGGATAAAACCTGCATCTTCCGCTTTCGGGAAGGTATAGCGATGAATCGCCGCACGTTTGGTAGAGGTCAGTTCGGCTTTCACCCCGTAGCGGTCCAAAAATACGGAATAATATCCCGGTTCGGCTGTTTCATTCTCGTGGGAAAAGGCAGAGGCGTACGCCATCTGCTGGCTCTTCGAGCCCATGGAGTGGTAATCCTGCCGACCTACAGTGGGCATCAGCAGCACATCCCCGTAATCGGCACAACCCGTACCGCTGACGTGGGTATGTGAAAATCCGTTGATAGTAGTATCTGCATAGTAATATCCGGAGCAGGCATCCCACTCGTAGATACGCGTGTCGGGGCTGGGCTGAATCATCCCGTTGGGAACTACCGCTCCGGGATAGGTATGCCCATGTCCACCCGTACCGATGAACGGATTGACGTAAGACGCATAGTCCGGTGCCGTCTGGGTACAGCTGCAAACCGCCCCCAGCAGAAAAAGTCCGCCCAACAGTATGGAACTAGATTTCATGTTTTTCTTCATATTGTTTATTGTATAAGTAGGTGTATAGCTTCATAATAGAATCTTGTTATATGAGAATGCTTGAGGAGGGCCGCCCTATTACTTTGAGCAAAGCCCTCCTTTGTTTCATGTATGAAAAGGTTCAAGCATCCGTTTTCCGAAACCTCAGTTTACGGAAAACACGGCATCAGCGTACCTTCTTCATCGTATAGTTCTCACTCACGAAGTAAGGAACATCGGGGAAGATGTCGGTCTCAATCTCACCGCCTACATACTTATAGGGATTGATAGCCCATCTGTTGCCTAAGCCATAGATATGCATATCACCGTTAGGAGCAATAGCACCATCCATATAGTAATCATCATAGTTAGGATATGCTTTCCACTGGAAATTCTTGCTGTAAGTACCGAAATGCATCTTGTAGGTAGCAGGGTCTTCAGCATCGCCCTCATGAATGGTTTGCGGATAGATGAGCAGTGCACCGTTATAGTAATCGCAATGCATCGGATACTTACCGGTGATTTCGGGGAAAGTACCCCAGTTGTAAACCACATATCCGGTACCTTCTTCATCCTTCTCTATAATTACATTCTTCTCAAACTCCTGACTGCCTTTCCAATCCCACCAGCGAGGATTGCCTTCTTCATCCACATAGGTAAAGAGAGAATTGCTGGAAGTTACCTTCCACTCGCCGACCAAATCTTCATAACCCAACATTTTGCCCTGATAAGCTTCACCGATACGGCTCCAGTACTTGCCGCTCCACTCCACTTCATCATCAAAAAGTACTTTACTTATTTCCGAAAGCAACGTATAATACTGATACACCAGCGGTTTGGGATTGTAGAACATCTGAATGCCATAACCTTCATCTTTCACTTTCTGGAATTTGCTCTTGTCAAATCCACTCCAACCTCCGTTCAACTCATCATTAATCTTCCAAGGCAGCGGAGCATACTTGGATTTGGGCAGGTTCTCAAAATGAGACTCTTCACGGCCAAAGGCTCCCTCGGGATTCTGATTCTGGTAGTAACCGTAGGTCATATAGTCCACAATGTCACCTACCTTCATACCCTCTACCTCACCGTCTGGAGAGTCGAGCGAACCATATTCATACACACCGATCAACTTTTTGTCAAACACTTGGCGGCATTCGTAAACCAAGCGCGCGAAGTTGGCACGTGAACGTTTTTCGAAGCCGGGACTGGGATTGGAGTTATTATAACTGGTGTACTCATCATCAAAGTCAATGCCATCCAAACCATAAATATCCAAGTAGGCTTTCAGTTCCTTGGCAAAGTCTTTGGCAGCAGCTTCCGAAAGGTTACCCATACCGGCCTCGTCATGGTTACCAAGAATAGTCATCACCACCTTAATGCCTTTAGCCTGCAAAGGACGGATGAACTTATCCGCATTTCTCAGCAAGAAGGAAACCTGGTCATTGCAGAAAACATGTACGCGACCGGTCTTGCTATCCACATTGATGTTGGCAGCAAAAATGCTGACTACATCAAAGAAAGGCTTTCCGTTGCTCTTCATGGTATATTCACCCATATTCAAGATGTTCTCGTCATTTACTTCCACAAAGCAATGTGTAAGTATATCACCCTTACTGATACTCTCAGGAATAGCAGCCAAAGGCTTTACCAAGTAAATATATTCCTGATTGTTTGTAGAAACTTCCACACCGTTATTGGCAGATGCAGAAACGGCAACAGCATAAGTCTGTCCGATTGTGCCTCCGGCATTGATATTCAGTTCCACAGAAGCCGACTTCTGTTCGCCCGCCTTGATAGTGGCAGTTCCACCGTTCGCCAGGCTCAGCTTATCGGCGGGATACATTTTATAGCTTGTTCCATTCTTCTTATTGTAAGCCTCCAAAACGTCTTCGTCCACTTTGAAGGTCACCGTAACATCCTGCTCTGCAGCTTTGCTCAGTTCAAAATAGAGATGTCCGGTAGCAACCTTGTCGCCAAAAACAGAAATCGGAGTAAGTTCACGTGCACCGGCGGCAGACTTTACATAGCCATACACGCCATCCACAGTATCCAGCTTGTCACTGTTGCCGGTGTTGATGACAACATCATCTTCACAACCGGTGAAGCATATTCCTGCACATGCAAAAGCCATTGCCAGCAAGCCTGATTTTACATGATTCATATATTTCATAATCAATATCTTTTTATTTGAATTAAGGTATAACTAAATTATTTAGCGGGCAGTTCCACAGCAGTCCAAGTCAATGATTCCACTGCAGTAGCATTGTTCTCATTTCCGCTATAATCGTGAATGGCAGTACCGGCGCCCTCATCGAACTTCCAGTAAGAAACCAGTCCGTCAGCATCCGGCTCTACCTGGTAGAAGTGGTCCTTTGCATTGATTTCTGCTGATGTCAACACCTTATTCCAGATACGCACCTCTGAGATATTACCTTCCAACCAACGGTCACGATTGTATGAATGGCCAATCCAGAATCCGTTACCTTCATCGGTCATGGTCTGGCCCCAGTTCACGACTCCGCAGTCCAAAGTAGTCTCCAGCATATTCTTACCATTGATGTAGATTATAACTGTTTTTGCATCCGCATCGTAGGTCACAGCGATATGTGTCCATTCGTTTGTCGGAATAACCAGACTCTCATCGGTCACATTGCCGCTATTTGTAGCCACCTGCAACTGGTTTTGAGGAATTCCGGCATCACCGATGCGGAGCAGGAACTTACCTTCGATACCCATAATGGAAGTCAGCATCTTGTCAAACTTGCTTACACGAATCAACGCTTCTGCCGTCAGCTTATTCATATTATTGGCTACATCTGGATTGGTCCAAGTTACGTAAACCAGATTCTTGGTAATATCAGGAACCGTATTAATCAATGCGGCACCCTTCAGCACGTAGTACATGGTACCGGAGCTCTTCAAGACTCCGATGCTTGCCTGGTCTACCGTAACCGGCAATACATATACCTTCTCACGGTCCAGCTCCGTCAAGTTCTTGAAGCTGACAGTGATGTCGTCTGAAATGACAGCACCGGCCAAAATGGTAGCCTGCGGAGTTTCTACCGTATAATAGTTTTCCGGCAGAGCCTCGGCTGTGTCATAATAGGTAGCGTTATAAGTAGCTACCAGTGAAGGGTCCGCCTTCAAGGCAATAGTTATATCCTGCGATTCAGGACGGGCCATTGAAATCCGGAATGAACCTTCCGTATCGGAAACAGTGTTTTTCAACAACACAGTACTGGTCATCGCCGAGCCGTTGATATACACCTGATTATCGAAATTCTCAACGTCATTATCATTACAAGCAGCAAATACACCTGCCAATAATGCCATCGATACTAAATATATACTTTTCAGTTTCATGATATTCTTTTATTTTTTAGGAGCAGGATTCATAATATTGATAGCTTCTCTCACGTATTGATAGGTATTGGTAGCATTGTAATAATCATTCTGCATGTTCTCAATAGCCAGACCAGCTTTTGTAAACTCTGCAGACGGTTCTGTCACCCAATAAGCAGCTTCCGACAGAGCTCTCAAAGCATTGTAATATCCGGTAGTCTTATCTGTTGTATCCAGAGAGACGGTAGATGCCGATACAATGAAGCGGTCAGCCGGAACACCGTCTGCCATCAAGGCCTGAAGCGCTTCTATCCCCAGTTGGGCAACATCCGTGACATCATTTGTAATCAAGATGATATGGTCACAAGAAGAGAGCACAGACTGGCCTATCAGGTTGGCAGGATACCCCTGGAACACCAGTTGCTTACCTGAATTGGCACTCTTCCAGTTGGATATCACACCGAAGAAAGTATCCTGATTTGCCTTTGCTTCAGCCTTGTCGGCTTCGGACATGTAGATAGGATTGCTACCACGATACTCGGCTACAATACCGTCGAAAGGTGCTTCAAGAGCTATCAGTCTGTTCAGCTCAGCCGACAGATAAGCCGAGAATGCAGATGTTTCTGTTCCTTCTTTCACCTTGTCGGTATGTTCCTTCAAGATATTGTCATAGCTGATGGAATAGAATACTTTCGTTCCCTTCTCATGTACATTTGCAATATCTTCCAATTCGAATTCCGCCAAATCGGGAGTAGTTGCGATAATTACGTCCAGGCTGTCGGGAACATCCGACATGTGCTGCCCACGGCTGAAAGGAACTTTCTCACTATTATCAAACCAGCCGTATACAATCTTATGGTCAGAATTCTTGTATTCCTGCAAGTTCTTCAGATACTTGGCATACAGTTCGGGAGACTGTTCGTCGATTCCGGGTTCTTTCAGTTTAATACTCTCTGAATCCGTCCAGTCGGAGCAGGCAGACAATGCCAATACGGAAAAAGCTGCCAGCACGATTCCTTTGAATGATTTCTTATATAATTTCATAATTATTCAGCATTTATTGTTATTATTTGCGTGCCCACCATACGTCAGTAGCCATGTTGTCCGGTCCACCCAGATAGTTGCTTACTGCCTCTTGCACGTTTTCAGTATTACTTGTATATTCTTCAGAAGGATAAGGCATACGGCGTGCACCTTTCTCGCTATCAACAATTCCACCGCTCAAGTTACCTTCACTGGTTGCAGGCAACAGTTTGGGATAGCCCGTACGGCGATAGTCAGCCCAAGCTTCGTTACCCAACGGCCAATTCGCAATCCACTTCTGGGTAATGATACGTTCCTGCTTTTCTTCCTTGGATGCCCCTTCATTCCACTTGACAGTAATGGCTGAAAGGTTCTTTTCATAAGTATTAAGACCGGCGGGATCTTTGTAAAGAGCAGGTACACTGCTTTCATCAGCCAGATAGCTGTCTACACCGGTAGCTCCCCACTGTTCGAAAGAGAGACGGACACCTTGTTCATAAAAATCAGCAGCGGTTCCTTTCATGTTGAAACCATAGATTGCAGTGGCTTCAGCACGCAAAAAAGCAACTTCTGCCGCATTCATCCAAAGCACGGGATCAGAAGAGGAAATCTTCACACGTGAATAATTGATGAAATACTCCTTCATCTTACTGAGGTTGATACCGCGACGTAATCCTACATAAGTCTCTCCAGGCCATTTTGATTCCTCAAAATAGCTGGCACGACGATTGTCGTTGTAACCGTTCATGTAGCAGATGATGTCGGCAGCAGGATGGGTATCACCACCTGAAGCTTCTTCATTGTAACGTACTGCCACAAACAACGGATTGCTAATTGTACCGAAATACTTCCATGTAGCATTGTCTGCATTTGTTTCAATCAGACCCAACTCGTGATTCACTGCACTTTCAGCCATTTCTTTAGCCTTAGCAGGGCTTACATTGGCAATACGGATAGCCAAACGCAGTTTCAATGAATTGGCAAACTTCACCCACTTCTGTACATTACCACTGTACACGAAATCTGCAGAAGCAACCAACGCCGCATTTCTGTTTTCAGTCAGCACCTCGATGGATTCGTCCAGTTCCTTGAAGAATGCGTTATATACTTCTTCCTGCGTATCATAAGGAATGGTAATCTTGCCATCCTGACCGATTTTAGAATAAGGAATAGGACCATACGCATCAGTCACGCGACTCATGGCAGCAACCTTTATGATTTGAGCAATGGCATAAGGAACCGGATTATTGGTATTCTCCGATACTTGTTTCACTGTGCTCAAGTTACCGTAAAGTGTTGAAATGATACGGTCACTTATCAAGAACACACGCGTCCAGTCATTTGTAGCATTAAAATTGGATATTGTATTGGACCAGCCGGCATTTGAATCGGCAAAATAACCTCCCAACGGTCCACCCAACAAACAATCAGTAAACTGTGCCGTATTGACATCTGATGAGATAACCGTACTTGCCAAGTTACTCATGGCAGAACCCAGTGCATAATCATCCGGAGTCAAATCACCCGGTTGATAAGGATTGGAGTTGATATCCATATAATTGCCGGTACAGGACATAAAGCCCATAACCAACGGAGCAACAATCAATTTATTTATAATATTTTTCTTTTTCATATCGTTTGGTATTAAAATTTAAAGCTCAAGCTAAAGCCGATGTTACGCAAAGCCGGCATCATGAAATAGTCTATTCCCTGATAAAAGTTATCGGTAGAAGCTACACTTTCGGGATCGAAAGGAGCCTTGCTGTAAATCATCCACAAGTTGCGGCCTACCAACGAAACCTTGATATCGCACACATCATTCAACAACTTTCTGGGGATGGTGTAACCCAAAGATACTTCCTGCAGACGAACATTGGTAGCAGAATAAGTGTAGTATTGGGGAACAGACGTGCCGCTACCTACTACACCGTACCATGTTTCGGGGTTTACCTTATCTCTACCATTCACCAACACGTAACCTAAATCACGTGCATCGGCAGAAGCCTCGGACACACCGTAATAGTCCAACATAGCTTGTGTACGTGAGTAAACCACACCACCCAAACGGGCTGAAATCAAGAAACCTGCTGTGAAATTCTTCCAAATGAAGTTATTACGCCAAGCCAAATTACCTTTAGGAAGTACGCTTCCCAACTTGATGTATTTATCCGGGTCCGTTATGGCTTCCGTAGCAACCGTTCCATTTTGGTCCACAAAAATCTGTCCGTTGGCATCACGTTTCATATCCCGCAGGGAGTAAAGGTCACCCATGCTCCCACCTTCTTTCAGTAAGAAGCGGGCATCACCTAAACCACCCATGTTCAACGTACTCAAAGAGAACAGCTCACCGGTAACGGGATTGATGGCATTATCTGCCAAAGTCAGGATTTTATTCTTGTTGCTGGAGAAGGTTATACCTGTATCCCATGTAAAATCTTTCCAAGTATTCTTGTAATTCAGTGACAACTCAATACCGGAGTTACGTACGGCGCCGGTCTGGATATACATGGCCGACCAACCGCTGACGGGCAACTGCGGATTGAATGTCTGA
>ULMC01021241.1_pt1 | contig 11356 bp, 13 predicted proteins | sample 1951541 | NCBI WGS metagenome assembly ULMC01 (sample SAMEA4835539, study PRJEB28245) | human gut metagenome | biome: gut microbiome; material: fecal sample | place: Denmark | collected 2008 | reverse complement strand
ATCGGAGCAACGGATGACTATGTACGCTTCAGACGTGGAGAAGTAGAGCCGGTATACAATTTTGGCTGCTATGAGGCGACCAAGAACACATTCGGAATTATGGTATACCAGGAACAGTTCATGTCAGTGGCTCATACCCTCGGAGGCTTTGATTTGGGTAAGACAGACTACTTGCGCAAGGCTATTGGTAAGAAAAAAGCCGATCTTATGGCCTCCTTAAAGGCCGATTTCATAGCAGGAGCCATCCGTAACGGATGCCCCGACTATGAAGCAGAAGAGATCTGGCATAAGATTGAAGTAGCGGGGAAATACTCCTTCAATCGGAGTCATGCGGCAGCATATGCCTTGACGGCCTTCTGCGGAGCATGGCTCAAAGCCAATTTCCCCTCGGCATTCTATACGGTCGCCCTGCAATGGGCCGATGACAAGGAAATCCCTTCCCTCATGTCAGAGATGGAACGGTGCTCGGGCGCCAAGATTGTACCTCCTGACATCAACCACTCTACAGTGGAGTTTTTCACCGATTATACCACGGATGAAATTTACTGGTCCCTGACACGCATCAAACAGGTGGGAATTAAAACCGTTGAATACATTGTGACAGAACGGGTCAAAGGGCCTTTCCTCAGTATCGAGAACTTCATCCACCGGATATTCCGGTACAAGCTCAAAAAGTACAAATACTGGGATGATCCGGATAACCCGGACGAGGCGGTCAAGGTTCCCGTCAATGCCCGTCATGTAAAGAACATGATACTTGCAGGCTGTTTTGACCGGATAGAAAATGTTCAGGCGGTAACCGAGCGTCATGCCGTTCTGAAACGGGCGGCGCAAGAACTCGGATTTGAGCTTTCAGAGAAAGATTTCCCTGAATCCTTGCGTGACAGACACTATTTCTGGTCAAGACTCCAGATCGAAGTTTCGGGTATCGGCAGCATCGATTACCGACGCATATTTGACAATTCCGAGGCTCGCGCCGCGGTCAAGGGTAAGGCAAGCTATTTATCCCTGGAAGAGATACTCAAGGACGAGAATGACGGCCGAAAAGCCACTGTTTGTGCGACCGTAGCCGACGTGTCGGAACACAGCTACAATGACCGAGAAACGGGCTCAAGGAAACGATTCGCCAAACTTGTACTGGCGCAGAACAACCAAATTGTGGAATGTGTATGTTGGAATGACTTCTATTCAGCCCATAAGTCGGAAATACAGTCCTTGAAAGACAAGGTTGTCATTTTGACAGCGGTCATCCGCTACAGTGATTACAATGGCAGTAATGCTTTACAGACTTATAAAAATTCATTAATGTTCATTTTACCATAATAATCATGGCACCCAAAGCAGAACAGAAAATATATGTCGGTATCGGTCTTGATTTTGAGACAGGCGGACTGGATTGCAGGGAATGTGCCTGTACGCAGATAGCGTTGCAGGCCGTCCGATTGGACACCTGGCAGACCATAGACAGTTATCAGTCATACATTTCTCCTTATTGCAGGAAAGATACGGGTCTTCCCCGTAAAAAGGTATTGAGAACAAGATATGAACAGGCTCGGGAGGAACAAACTTCGATGAGATACGAGCAGGGCGCATTGGACTATTCAGCCATCACTATGGAGGTGCTCCGGAACCAAGGTGTCGATGTACAGGCCGTAGCCGGGACTGTTATCGACTTTGCCAAGCGTAACACTCTCTCCAAAGGCCTACAGTGTAAACCAGTGCTTATCGGCCAGAACATCGCGTTTGATATAGGGTTCATGCAGCAACTGATGAACTATGCTGGGCTTGCTGCGGAGTTTGAGAAAGTATTTTCCGGAAGCAAGGATTATTATGGCAATTTCCAGCCCCATTACATTGACACGCTTCTCATCAGCCGGCTGACATTCGCATCGGATCCCGAAATAACCTCCTGCAAGTTGGAGATGGTGGCGACAAGGCTCGGCGTGGAACTGGATGACGCCCATGATGCAGCCGCCGATGTAACGGCTACGCTCGATGTTCTGGGCGTCTTCACGGCAAGATTGCGAAACCAGGAAGGACTGGGGCCCCTTACCCGAAAGAAGGAAAAAGCTCGAAAATACTTCAAAATATAACAATAGAATATGAAGGAAAACGACAAAGAAACTACCGAACAAGTGCCCGAAACCATTACGTTCAGAACGGCTGACAGAATGACCTATGGAGCATTGGGATATGACGGGAACGAACTCATGGCAGTAATTAGCGGCTATGATCTCGAAATCAAGTTCAACATGCGCCTTATCAATTCCCTCTCTGACGCCGAAGCCTGTGCAGATGCTTTGGCCCAGGTTTTCTACGAAGCTTTGATGGAACAATTGATACAAGAGAAATCCGAATTTCTGAAAACCCCGAAAAGAGAATGAACCTATTCTTGAATAAAGGAAGGATATCTATGCCGGAAACAAATAATACAAAAGAAAATAAGGAACTTAAACAGCTCTCAGAGGAGGAACTTCAATTCTGTGAGCTGTATGTAAACGGTGGGCTGGAGTTTGCCGGTCGCCCGAAAAAATGTTACGTTGAAGTATTTGGAGAGAAACATACCAAAAATCCGAATGCTGCAGCGAACTACCTTATGAACAAGCCTCATGTGCTGGCCCATATCAAAAGTCTGCTTTCGTCGGAGCGGTTCGAAATGGAAACCATGGCTGTAAAGCTCCAGGTTACGGAAACTTTGAAGGCTGTCATGGACGAAACTGCGACGGCTGACTTTACAGATCGCTTCGGTGTTCCGCTCTCTCCGGCTCCGCTCAGGGCCGTTTCCGTGAACGCTGCCAAAGCGCTGATGGATATATTCCCCATCAAACACAAGGAAGAGAGCAGACTGCGTATTGAGGGTGGTGACGGGAATGTGATATTCAATGTGATTGTCCCTACTAACCCGCCTCAAGATGAAGAAAGGGAAGATTGATAAAAAAGAGGTGGCATGGTGGGTATATCTGGTAATTCTGGTCGCACTTGTAATTTATGGATTCTGGAACAGTGCAGCAGCAGAATTGCTCTTGAGGGCAATAAAGGAAGCGTTCTCTATACTAATCGAATAATACTATCATTATGGAACAACTGAAAGAATTCGTGCTCAAGTACTTCAAAATCATTGTTGCGGTACTGACGTTCGCGCTGACCCTCTATATTCAGCATATCAACAACACGGCTCAAATTGCGGAACTGGAAACCAAATGTGCCGGATTGGAAGCGACAATCAAGGATCAGTACGACCGCATCAATGCCATGAAACTTGACAAATCGGTTTTTGAGGCGACCATGATGCAGCTTAACACGGTACAGAACGATTTGCACGAGATCCGTGCGGATATACGGGAACTGCTCAAATGCCAGTCACAACATTGAAGAGAACAAACGAGAAACGGATGGTATGATAAAGAATGCATATGTGACCATTGTCGCCTCTGACGAGCTGACCCAAATGCGCTTGGACGAACTTGTCGGGCGCAAAGGGCTTGTCGTCGAGGATCTCTCCTTTTTGGGAAATGCCCCTCGTGGCGGCATGGTGCTCCTTGAAGAAACTTATCTGGGCGAGTTTATTTGGTTCATCCCTGAAAGCGCCGTAGTCTATGAGTAAAGTATTGTCAAAGTATCTGATCGTGGCCGTACTGCTGCTGTCGGGCATCGTCTATATCCAATATCGCAGGAACGTACACCTGGCAAACGAAAGAGACCGCTACCAGGCAAACAATACAGCTTTGCTGTCTGAGGTGCGCCGTATGCGTATCGATTCCACAACACTCGCTGTCGATGTCGAAGGCTTGCGGCTGACCGTAGATGAGTACAAACGCTTCCGCGCACAGGATGCCCAGACCATAAAAAAACTTGGAGTGAAGATCAAGAATCTCGAAGCCGCCGCCAAGCACCAGTTGGAAGTGGGAGGCCCGATTGATGCCGTCGTGAAGGATACGGTCTTTATACGCGATACCGTTCCGCTGCTCCGGCAAAAAGTGGAGATGATCACTCCGCACATCCAACTTACCGGAATGATTGAGGATAGCCGATTAAAGGGCCAAATCCGGGTTCCCGTAACATTGAATCAGGCAATCTGGGTGGAATACAAAGGATGGTGGTTTTGGAAACGAGTCAAAGCCATTCATCAAAGTATATCCAGCAATAATCCTTATGTTGAGATACAATATTCCGAGTATATCAAGATAAAGTAAACAACTGGAAAGAAAGGTCTTGATAAGCAGTTACACAATGGGCTCATCTCTTGTTTTTTGCAGAATCAGGCAATAAGAACCCCACCAACTGTTTGCCATATTCATATTCTTTGCAGAAAATTTAAATAATAAAAGTGGTATGGCGACTGTAAAAGTAAAACTCCGTGCATCATCCTTAAAGTCAAAGGAAGGCACACTTTTCTATCAAGTGATTCACTGCCGTGTGGCCCGGCAAATTAATACTGGTTATAAATTATATCCGCGAGAATGGAATTCTCAGACTATGGAGATTGTATTCCCTCCTGATGTCGAAAATAACAGACGGAGTTATCTTGCATCATTGCAAGACTCCTTGCGCGAAGATGTTTGGCGGATTGAAAAAATTATATCCCGGTTCGACCGTGCAGGAATGGTCTATACAGCAGATGAGGTGGTAAAACAATACCTCGCAACGACAGTAACCGGGGGATTCATAGCTTTTACCCGTGATACTATTCGTCTAATGAGGCAAATTGGGAAGCCTCGTACCGCCGAGCGTTATGCAACCGTTATGAACAGCTTCAAGCGTTTTCTTGGGGAAAACGATGTATTTCTGGACGAAGTGGATTCGAATCTGATGGTCAGATATGAAACATTCTTAAAAGCAAGAGGTATATGCCCAAACTCAATTTCGTATTATATGCGTGGATTACGGGCAATCTACAATCGGGCAGTTGAGAAGGAACTGACGGGACAGCGCAGTCCGTTCAAGCACGTATACACCGGTATTGACAAGACTGTCAAACGAGCCGTTCCCTTGAAAATCATCCGCCAGATACGCGAACTTGACCTGACATTATTCCCTGCAATGGATTTCGCTCGGGATATATTCCTGTTTTCGTTCTACACACGAGGAATGTCGTTCATCGACATGGCATTCCTCAAGAAAAGGGATTTGCAGAACGGTATTCTGTCATACCGCAGGCACAAAACCAATCAGCAGCTATTCATCAAATGGGAAAAACCCATGCAGGAGATTATCGATAAGTACGACTTTCCATAAACCCCTTATTTGTTGCCAATCATCAAAAACGCTGGAACTGATGAGTGGCGGCAATACAAAAATGCGGCTCACTTGGTCAATGATAAATTGAAAAAACTGGGAGAACGGTTGGAGCTACCCATTCCACTTACAAGTTATGTCGCGCGCCATGCGTGGGCCAGCATAGCCAAAAGCAAGAACATCCCCGTTTCCACCATCAGCGAGGCTATGGGGCATGACTCTGAAAACACCACCCGGATCTATCTCGCCTCTTTGGACACTTCGGTAGTGGACAAAGCAAACAGTCTTATCTTAAACTCCTTGTAAATAGACAAGAACAACCTTAATACCGTAAACCGACTTTGTTTTTCTTGCAAAGATGTGGTTTACGGTAATTCTTATTCCCGTACCTGCCAGTTCTACATTAATATTGTTGATTGGATATAATAAATCAAACGATTTCTTTCCGAGAGAAGTATTCTTTTGCAAAGATAATGAAACTCACCCAATAACTGAAAAGAAATAGGTCTTTATTTTCTCTGGCGGAAAAGGATTTACAGTCGGAAAGTCTGCAACGCAGCAAAGATTCACATACTATATGCAGAAAACGAAACCACAAGGCCTGAGAAAATGTTGAGCAAACAAGCGTCTTTTTTTTCTGCATCATATTGGTTTATAGTAAAATGCAAATTTGCTACTTCTCTCGGAAAGAGAAATAGCTCAAACAGGGAATTGTTGAGCAAAAGTATAATTCTCTCCGAGAGAGAGGGATTTCGATTACAAAAGTACGCAAATTTTTGAGAATATGGCAATAAAAACGACTATTTATTCCATCGATTTTCATTTTTTGGAGGATATACGCATCTGATGTTGAGCAAATCCAGTTTATAAAAAAGCAGTTTTCAGCTGTCAAATAGGGCGTTATACTCCAAATTCGTTTCCAATCCCTCTCTCTCGGAGAGAAAGAGCATAAACAAGCGGAATATCTTTTTACAGAATTGCAAAACAGATGATTGATATTCTGGGCGGAACGAACATAAATAATTGTAATACATGCTAATACACAGATTGGCATGAACTAAGACTATATGCCTTTACTCGAAGGGTGAGGATAAGATATATGGATGCCTCGTTCAATACAGAACAACTTACAACCGTCCGCTGGTTCGTCATGCGGGCCTACAAGAGCGAAAAGAAAGCGGAGGAGAAGCTTAAGGGCAGAGATGGATTGGAATATTTTATTCCGAAATGCTATGCGGTACGGATCTATCACGGCGTAAAATCAAAACGCCTCGTTCCGGTTATTCCCAGCCTCGTATTCGTACATGCCAGCCACATACAGATTACGGAATTTAAAAAGCGCTATAACTTTCTGCAATTCGTAATGAGCAAGAAAAGTACAGGCTCGGAATATCTTATAGTTCCAGATACCCAAATGGAGAATTTTATGAAGGTTTCCTTACAGTACGAAGAAAATATTTCCTACTACACTCCAGAGGAACTCGATCTTCGCAAGGGGTGCAGGGTACGCATCCACGGAGGGAAATTTGATGGTGTTACGGGGGTGTTTATGCAGGTACATGGGAAAAGAAACCGCAGGGTCGTTGTCCTGCTGGAAGGAGTTATGGCTGTTGCTGCAGAGGTACATCCCGACCTGATCGAGGTTATTTGAAGCAAATCGACTTTTTCGTGTGATACTTTGCCTACTAATTACATCTTGAGATAATATGAAGGTTTTGGTGAGCCATGATATTTTAGACGGTCGATTATCGATAATCGATTTTATCAATGGCTATTTGCATGATGTTATTCGCATTGAGAATGATACTGTCATTCGGCTATATAGAACCGGAGAATATTGGAATGCGTTTGAACAGTCTGCCTATTGGCTTTGTCATCAATCCGAAGAGAGTGAAATAACCCTTCTCCGAAACCCCATCTCCCCATTTCCCGTAGTCATGGCCACCATTCCCAACAACACGATGCTGGTCCTTAGGCGAAAACATATTTTTCAGTATGAAGCTCCAGGTTACTGCGAACTGGTCGGTCCGAAACTTTCGAGCAAGCAATACGGGGAATGGCATCACAAAGAAGTGGCGAGTTTCACGTCCTGTTTAAATAATGTAGGCAGTCATAACCTAATGTAAAGTTTGACTAATATTCTTTCTGTGCGTATTATTAGTTAGGAGGAGTTGTCCCGTAGATTCTGCTGATAGCATTTTGCAAGCGTCTGATTGATCTTCCCATATTCTCGTTGCCATTGTGTTTATAGCCTCCAATGTGATACTATCCCGATATGTCTCTCAAGCTGGATATTAGTACCTAATACCATTATATTTAATGAGTTTAATTGCGGACACCATTATATTTAATGAGTGTATAAATGATAGCGCGTCTATACATCTCTATCGTTCGGCTACAGCCGATGTCTGGCAGGCATTCGGCATATCAGCCTTTCTGCTTGAACGAATAGCCTCTGATCACGGGATAGATTGTATCGCAGACTATTCCTATCGGATGATGATGCCGTTTGTAGTTTTATCATCTTCCGGCTTCCAAAATCTGGCATCGATATGCGATTGGGATAAAGATGATTCGGATCACCTGATTCTTCATTCGGATATGCAAATTGACAGGGAGCGCTATCGTCAGTGGGTCAAAGGGCTCCGTAAAATGTGAATGTATCTGCCCGGAACACTCCGATGTATTTTGCTACAGTGCATGGAATAAATGAGAATTATCCGTATATGTATTTTTGGATTGCAAATTGTGTTTTGGCTTTCCTGCTCTGTGTATTCTTGGCGGGAATCGTCATTCCCCAGATTCTGCTGATCGCTTTTCGCAAGCAGTTGTTCGACCTTCCCGACGAACGTAAAATACATCATTGTGCAGTGCCTCGGTTGGGCGGTATCGCATTCAAGCCCGTAGTGTTTTTCACCATAGCCCTGTTGCTTGGAATCAGTATAGCGCTGGGTCATTCGGAAATGCTGTCTGAATTAGAGGATAATGTACAGTCTTTGGCTTTCGCCTTTTGTTCCATCATGGTTCTGTATCTGGTCGGCATGGCCGATGACCTGATAGGCATCCGCTATCGTGCCAAGTTTGTCATTCAGATCCTGTGCGGTGTGATGCTTATTGCCGGGGGAATATACATCGATGACTTGCACGGAATTCTGGGTATCCATGCTATTCCGTTGTGGGTGGGGTATCCCCTGACCATTCTGATCGTGGTTTTCATCATCAATGCCATTAACCTGATTGACGGCATCGATGGGCTTGCGTCGGGACTGTGCAGTATCGCCTGTCTGTTTTACGGGTTGACCTTTTTCATGCTTAACCTGTATATATATGCCATGCTGGCCTTTGCCACGCTGGGTGTGCTCGTACCGTTTTTCTATTATAATGTTTTCGGGAATGCCGAACATGGAAAGAAGATCTTCATGGGCGATACGGGTAGTCTCACTGTCGGCATGATGCTTTGTTTTCTTAGTCTCAAACTGGCCATGTGCGGACAGGATGGTAATACGGGGAATGTACATCCTATGGTGCTGGCTTTCTCACCGCTGTTGGTTCCGTGCTGCGATGTGGTCCGGGTGTACCTGCATCGGGTACGCAACGGCAAAAACCCCTTCCTGCCGGACAAGAACCATATCCATCACAAGCTGCTCGCCATAGGGATGCGGCAGCGCACGGCGATGATAACCATTATTTTCATCGCCATTGTGTTTATTGTCTCCAATGTGATATCGTCACGATATGTCAACTCAAACTTGATATTGGCTGTGGATATCCTTATATGGATTGCCGGGAATATGGCCCTTACACGCAAAATACGCCTCGTCAACTCGACGAAGAAGTGAGCAGAGTGATCATAAAAACAAGTACAAGTATATGAAATTTAAGAATCTAATTCATGTTTTGGCCGTCATGATATTATTAACATCTTGTGCGGCTCCCAAGATTGCCTACTTACAGGATTTGCACCCCGGTAATACCGGACAGGTATTGAATCCGCAGGAGATTACCATACGGCCAAAAGACAAAATCTCGATACTGGTCAACAGCAAGGATCCCGTGCTGTCAGAGTTGTTCAACCTTCCCATCATCTCAAGGCAAGTCGGCATTCGAACCAATTCATTAAACACTTCGCAAGGAATATCGGGATACACGGTCGATAAAAACGGAGAAATAGATTTTCCTGTATTGGGCAAGGTTCACGTGGCAGGAATGACCCGCGAGGAGATTGCAACTCATATTAAAGATGAGCTGGTTTCTCGGAATCTGGTTAAGGACCCCGTTGTGACGGTTGAATACATGAATCTGACGGTATCGGTTTTAGGAGAAGTTGCACGCCCCGGGCGATTCAATATCGACAAGGATCAGTTGACCATCCTTGATGCTATCAGTATGGCCGGAGACCTGACCATCTACGGAAAACGGGACAACATTCTGGTGCAGCGTGAGGAGGATGGCAAGTTGACGACCTACCGCGTCGACCTTGGCTCCGGTGCAGACCTCTTCTCATCTCCCGTCTATTATCTGCAACAGAACGATGTCATATATGTGGAGCCCAATACGGTCAGGGCAAGGCAATCCACCGTAAACGGCAACAACATACGCTCGACATCATTCTGGATATCGCTGGCATCACTGCTTACAAGCATAAGCCTCATATTTATCAAATAAGCATGCGACCGAAGACTATAACAAAGTAATCATATGACAATAAAACAGAATAATTCAAGACCCTCTCAAACGGAAAACTTCATTCAGTTGCGCGACCTGCTATACATGTGTCTGACCCGATGGAAATGGTTAGTTCTGTCACTGACCGTAACCATTGGCGTTGCTGTACTATATATCCTGCGCACACCGTCGATATATACCCGCACGGCATCGGTACTGATCAAGGAGGACGGTAAAAGCAAATCGATATCTTCTGAGTTAGATGCGTTCTCTGACTTGGGATTATTCCAGTCTGGAACCAACGTCAACAACGAACTCATCGCTTTCCAGTCGCCGGCCTTGATGACCGAGGTGGTGAAAAGATTGCGGCTGGATATAAACTACCTCCTCCCGGGGAGATTCCACAGTCAGGTAGCCTATGGGCTAACCTTGCCCGTGGAGGTGACGATGAGTGATTTACTTGAAAATGAATCGGCAAGTTTTACGTTGGAAGTACAACCGGACAGCACATTATTCTTATCCGACTTTACACGGAACGGGATAGAACTTGATGAAACAAGCATAACGGGGTGCTTGCTCGACTCCATACCTACCCCATTAGGGCAGGTCATCATACATACGACTCCCAATTATGCCAAAGGCGGGTCATATACCTTGTATGTGAGCAAATCCAGTCTGTATAATGCCGTAAATTCTTGTTACTCTAATTTAACCGTTGTATTGAATAATGAGAAGGCATCGATTATCGATCTGTCATTCAAGGATAAATCCACACAACGGGCGGAAGATATGCTGAATATGCTAATCGCCGTTTATAACGAGAACTGGGTTAAAGACAAGAACCAGATTGCCGTCAGCACCTCGATGTTCATCAACGAGCGTCTGGGCGTGATCGAACGGGAGTTAGGAAACGTCGACGAGGACATCTCCTCCTATAAGTCCGAGCACCTGCTGCCCGACGTGCAGGCGGCATCGAGTATGTACATGGCTCAGAGCAGCCAGACCAGTGCCCAGATTCTGGCCCTGAACAATCAGCTCTACATGACACGCTACATCCGCAGCTACCTGATAAACGACGCCAACCGCACGCAGTTGCTGCCGGCCAACTCCGGCATAGAGAGTGCCAATATAGAGTCGCAGATTACCGAATACAACAAACAACTGCTCCAACGCAACAGTCTGGTGGCGAATAGCAGTACGGAAAACCCGCTGGTGATGGATATGGATCAGGCGCTGGAGTCCATGCGGGGTGCGATCGTCAAGTCTATCGACAACCAGATCGTAACGCTCAATGCACAGATAAAGAGCCTGCAGCAGACCGAGCAGCAGACAACATCACGCATAGCGGCCAACCCTACGCAGGCAAAATATCTGCTCTCGGTGGAACGCCAGCAAAAGGTGAAGGAGGCCCTCTACCTGTTCCTGTTGCAGAAGCGCGAGGAAAACGAACTCTCGC
>ULMC01025972.1_pt1 | contig 11377 bp, 8 predicted proteins | sample 1951541 | NCBI WGS metagenome assembly ULMC01 (sample SAMEA4835539, study PRJEB28245) | human gut metagenome | biome: gut microbiome; material: fecal sample | place: Denmark | collected 2008 | reverse complement strand
AGAACCTGCTAAGCCCGAACAGCCTGCAAAGCCTGCAAATCCCGATACGAGCGGCGAAATGCCGTTTGCAACGGCGGTTACTCCGGTGATAGCAGTTGCCTTGATGACGTGCGTAATTATATCGGGAAGACGTAAAAAGTAAATATTTCTGAAAAAGTCATGCTAAACGCTTGGCTTTTTCTTTTGCTTGTGGTAAAATATAAACAGTAAGCATACGCTAACTCAAAAGGAGATGAGATATACGGATATATTGATTATATTGCTGATACCGCTTGCAGGGACAACACTCGGCGCGCTGACCGTATTTTTTATGCGTGATAAGGTGAGCGCTAAAACCGAAAAATTATTGCTCGGGTTTGCGTCGGGAGTTATGGTCGCGGCTTCTGTGTGGTCGCTTCTGATACCGTCTATGGAGCTGTCGGTCGATACATACGGAAATTTAAACTGGATACCTGCTGTGGTCGGCTTTGCGGTCGGAATACTTTTCCTGCTGGGGATAGACAGTCTTGTGCCGCATCTGCACATTGACAGCGATAAGCCCGAGGGCGTGCGAACGAAGCTTTCAAAAACGACAATGCTGCTGCTTGCGGTCACTATTCACAATGTCCCTGAGGGTATGGCTGTCGGAGCAGCGTGTGCGGGAGCGGCAGGCGAAACCATGACGGTGGCGAGCACTTTTGCGCTGGCACTCGGTATAGCTATTCAGAATTTTCCCGAAGGTGCTGTAATATCCATGCCGCTTAAAGGTGAGGGTGTGAAAAAGAGCAGAGCGTTTGCGATGGGTGTGTTGTCGGGTGTTGTAGAACCGATAGGCGCGGTATTGATGATACTGCTTGCATCGTTTATCTCGCCGCTTCTTCCGTATATGCTGTCGTTTGCGGCGGGTGCTATGATGTATGTTGTTATAGAGGAGCTTATACCCGAGGCACAGAGCGGGGAACACAGCAATATAGGTACGATAGGCGCGGCGGCAGGGTTTGTTGTTATGATGGTGCTTGATTGTACGTTGGGGTGAGAAAATGCCCGTCCGTTGAGGACGGGCATCGGTTATAAACGGGTTATTTTCTTCCTATAATCTTCAGGTAAATTCCCGAGGTTATTTTATAGGCGAAAATGTAGAACAGGGCAAATACGGCAAAGCATATCACGTTTGCAATAAGAAGAAGTGTGCTGTCGGCAAAGCCGAACATTTTAACAGCTTTAAGTATTATCGGAAAAGCAAATGTAAGATGTATCCCCGCAAAGATAAGAGGAGCGAAGAACACGGTCAGCACCTGCGAGTTTATGCTCTTCTTTATTTCCTGTTCCGTCATTCCGACGCTTCTCATTGTTGCAAAGCGTTCTCTGTCCTCATAGCCCTCCGAAACCTGCTTATAGTAGATTATAAGCACGGTGGCAAAGACAAAGACAAGTCCTAAGAATATTCCGAGAAAGAGAAGTCCGCCGTAGGTCGCTATCATCACATCAAGGTTTTCGGTTCTGCTTTCGGCAAAGGGGAAGATATTCTCCATATTCCGTGAGCTTTTTGCCAGAATGTCCGTGAGGCTGTCGCACAGGGCTTGCTTGTCGGCGTTGCTTCCGTCAATGTCAAAGCCTAAATAATGCTTTAACAACGATGCGTTTTCGCCGTAAGCCTGACGGTTCAGCAGGAATATATCATAAAGGGTGTTATTATCGGGGAGAATAACGAAAAATACGCTGTAAACCGTTTCGCCGTAGGAAATATTTTTCGGCATAGGAACTGCCCGTGACTTATATTTCTTGCCGTTTAATATTATTTCGCTGTCGGTGCCGTCTGAGCTTGCCGTCAGTATTTCGCCGTCGGAAAGCGTTTCGTTCCTGCCGCTCGTTTTGTTGTAGTCTTCAAGCGTGATGAAGTAAAAATCCTTTATTTCAGATTGGCTTACGTCTGAATGATCGTTCGCAGGAGCTAAGTGTATAGCATTATCGGAAAAATAGCCGCCGACTTCAAGATAATCATACGAAAGAGTGTTTATGGGGTTATAATCATTGCTTTTTGCCGCGTCAAGCGCTACATTGCACAGGTCGGAAATATTGCGTATCGCCTTATCTTTAAAGCTGTTGTAAGTGAGCGTTACCGAGATGTCACGACTGCGGATAAACGTGCTTGTCTGTATTCCCGAAAAAAGACTTATCGTGGATGAAAGCATTACAAGCACCATAGTTGACAGTATGCAGACGGAAGCCAGTCCTGCGCCGTTTCTTTTCATACGGTATGTCATTCCGGAAACGGATACAAAGTGATTTGCTTTGTAGTAGTACCTTTTGTTTTTCATCAGCAGTCGGCAAAGTGCGACTGAGCCGCTGACAAACAGCATATAAGTGCCGATAATTACAAGAAGCACCGCAAGGAAGAAATTCCCGACAATTTCAATGCCCGCCTGTGTCGTGACGGCAATATAATAAGCGATAGCAAGCAGTATCAAGCCGACTAAGGCGAATACGAAATTTGCCCGCGGCGGTTTTTCGCCCTGCTTTTCGCTGTGAAGCAGATCAATTGCGCTTAGTCTGCCTATGCGGACAAAGGCGCTCAGCAGAAGAATTATCGTAATGGCTGTGAATACTGCGGCGGTAATGGCTATTGCGCCTGCATCGACAGACAGATTGCCGGCAGGCTCAATGCCTAGAAGTCTGAACATACACAGCTCCGCAAGACGTGACAGGAGTATTCCTGCGGCAAGTCCGCAAAGAAGCGATATTATAAGCGTGAAAAGGCTTTCGCAAAGGAGTATGCGTGCAATGTTGCGCTTGTTCATACCGAGAATATTGTATAAGCCGAACTCTTTGCCACGGTTTTTGATAAGCACAAAGTAGCTGTAGAAAAGAAAAATCAAGGAGAAAATGCCGATTACGATTATTCCGAGCCAAAGACACCACTGTGCGTAAACGCCTCTGTTTGTGTTTGCAATGTTTTCGCTTCTTGCAAGGTATGTCGTAATGTACATCATCATCACCATTGCAACTAAGGTCAGGATATACGGCAGATAAAGCCGTTTGTTTTTCTTCATGCCGTTTACGGCAAGCTTCGGGTAGAACAGTGTTTTCATCTGCGGTCACCGCCTGCCACAAGCACCGTCAGCGTATCGTTTATCTTGGCATAAAACTCTTCCGTGGTGGAAACGCCTTTATATATCTGGTGGTAAACCTCGCCGTCCTTTATGAAAAGCACGCGTGAGGCGCTGCTCGCCGCCTTTACCGAATGGGTCACCATAAGTATAGTCTGACCGTCACGGTTTATTTCATCGAACAGACGGAGAAGCTCCTCCGATGCTTTTGAATCAAGTGCGCCTGTAGGCTCGTCCGCAAGCAGAATATCGGGGTTTGTTATAAGCGCACGGGCGACAGCAACGCGTTGCTTCTGACCGCCCGATATTTCATAAGGGTATCTGTCAAGCAGGTCGCTTATACCGAGCTTTGCGGCAAGAGGGAGAAGCCTTGAGTTCATCTCATCGTAGCTTTTGCCCATAAGCACGAGCGGCAGAAAAATATTGTCACGCACGGAGAATGTATCGAGCAGGTTGAAATCCTGAAATACAAATCCGAGATGCTCGCGTCTGAAAAGCGCAGAGTCGCTGTCTTTTATCTTTGTTATGTCAATGCCTGAGAGCATAACAACGCCTGCCGTAGGCTTGTCAAGTGCCGCAAGTATATTGAGCAGGGTTGTCTTGCCCGAGCCGCTTTCGCCCATAATAGCGATATATTCGCCCTTTGCGGCAGAGAAGCTGACATTTCGCAGTGCGACATTCGGCTTTGCACCGAGCCGCTGTGTGTAGACCTTTTTAAGTCCCGTTACTTCAAGTAAATTCATATTGTACCTCCTTTAAGCTATGACAATATTATAGCTGAAATAACGGAAGTGTGCCATTTATCCGTCTTACGATAAGTGCGTCCGTCTTACATTTTTGTAATATTGCAATTACTCGTGTCTTATTTTGCTTTCCGTAAGGTCAAGCATAAAGACAGAGCCTTTTCCAAGCTCGGACACGGCGGTAAGAGTAATGCCGAGCATATCGGCAATACAGCGGCAAAGATACAGTCCTATACCGCTTGCCTTCATATCATATCTGCCATTAAGTCCTGTGTAGCCGTTGTCAAAAATTCTCGGCAGGTCGGCAGGGTCTATGCCTATTCCCGTGTCGGCAATGCAGAGAATCTTTCTGTCGGTGTCGGGCTTCATATAAATCGATACCGAGCCTTTAGCGGTGTATTTTATCGCATTTGAGAGCAGCTGTTCGATGATGAAGGATAGCCATTTTTCATCGGTGAGAACATCGGTATCAAGCTCCTTGTAATCAAGGCTCAGCTTCTTCCCGATAAACTGCGGGGAGAACTTACGAACCGACTTTTTTACTATATCGTCAACGCTGTAATGCTTTATCACAAGGTCGTTGCCGGAGCTTTCAAGCCGGACGTAGCACAGCGCCATATCGACATACTGCTCTATCTTCATAAGCTCGTCGGACAGCCTGCGGTTGCTTTCGCTGTCTTCCGACTGGAGCATAAGGCGCATTGCGGAGATAGGTGTTTTTATCTGATGTACCCACATAGTGTAATATTCGTTTGTCGCCTGTAGGCTGTTTGCGGATTTTTCCTTAAGGGAAATGCAGTAATCGCTGAGTGTATTTATCAGCCTGCCATAATCCTTGTCATCTGCCGATACCGCTTTCGGAAGATTGTCGGCGGTCACGGTTATCTCGTTTGCAAGACGGGTGAGGATATTATGCTTTCTGTACGCCTTTATAAAAGTGACCGCACCGATAGCCGTAACAGCGGTAAGCGACAGCAAAAGTGCATACAGCACAGGCTCTGAGGGGAGGTTATAAAGCGACAGCACCACAGCGAAAATTACAGCCGCAATAATAATGCAGACAAGCGTTATTATGCGGCTTCTGATAAAGTCAAGAAAGAATTTCATACTATCATATACCCCATTCCGACCTTGGTCGTGATGTAGTTTTCAAGTCCTATGTTTTCGAGCTTTTTGCGAAGCCTGCTGACATTTACCGTAAGGGTGTTCTCGTCAACGAAGCAATCGGTTTCCCATAATCTCTGCATAAGCGTATCACGGGAAATTATCCTGCCTGCGTTTTCCATAAGAGTGCGGAGTATGCGAAGCTCGTTCTTTGTAAGCTCTGCCTTTTTATCGCCGTTTGTCACGACCGCCGATGAAATATCAAGTATAACACTGCCGTGGGATATAAGGTCGCTGTTGCCCGAAAAGGAGTAGGCACGGCGAAGCACTGCGTTTATCTTTGCGGTCAGCACCGAAAGATCAAACGGCTTTGCTATAAAATCATCTCCGCCCATATTCATAGCCATAACTACGTTCATATTGTCAGAGGCAGAGGAGAGGAAGATGACAGGCACTTTGGACAGCTTTCTTATCTCGCCGCACCAGTAGTAGCCGTCATAGAACGGTAGCTTTATATCAAGCAGTACAAGCTGAGGGTCGAAAGCGGCAAATTCCGCAGTGATATTGTGAAAATCCTTTGCACACTCTACCTTGTAGTCCCAGCCCTCAAGGTGCTTTTTCAGCGTCTGCGCTATCGTGGGGTCGTCTTCAATGATGAAAATTCTGTACATAGTCAAATTTCTGCCATTCTTATAATAAGTTCGTTAAATCGCTTGGAAAACACGGGAGGAATGTTATGGGCGGCTTTGTCCCATATCTCGTATCTGCAATTTTTATTCATAGCGGCAAGTCCTTTTACGCTGTCGTGTACTTCTGTCTGTTCCTTACTGCCTGCAAGGGCAATCATCGGGAAGTATGCGTTTTCAAAGCCGTTTATTGTTTCAAGCGTTATTCCGTTGTCAACGGAGCTTCTTACGGTTTCGATACGCACATTCTGCATCTGTGCGACAAATTCTTTTCTTTGCTCTTTGGGCAGTCCGTTCATAAATCCGATGAAACCGCATAATCGTTTGTTCTTGAATGATGCAAACTGCTTTGCGTTCATAGCAATGACCTTTGAGAGCATAGGCTCTTTCTTGATAAGCCACGGACTTACTATTATCGCAGAAGTAAAATACTGCGGATATTCCGCACACAGCTTAACGCTAAGCTGAGCACCGAGCGAAAAGCCGACAAGCGTTACCTTTTTGCCGATGTCGGCTATGAAATCCGCAAGCTGTTTTACTGCTGTTTCGGTATCGAAAATCTCATCTGCGGCATCTCCGTAGCCCATGATATGCGGAATAATAAGATGATATTTTTCGGCAAGCGGATATTGCCTGCCGAAGCTGTGGACAAAGTTTGCCCCGTGCAGAAAGACGATCGTCTTATCGTTTTCTTTGCCGTATTCATAATAGTGCATACATTTCCCTCCGTGATTTTTCTTGCTGCTGTAATTATAGCACGGGTGAGGGGGGATAGTCAAACAAAAAGAGGTTGTGATACAACCAAAAAAAGAAAAGTGAACCGAAGCGCTAAAAATAGTGCGCACGGCTCACTTTTTTGGTCTGTGGAGAAATTCTGACTTTAGTACACTTCTGTTATACAGTTTTAGTAATAAACATTGATAGCGGGCTACCGATAATGCTTTTTGCAGGATAGCACTTCTCGGGTTCGCTATTCTGTTTAATAACGTTGCTACTATTCACGCGGAAGACAACCAAAGGGACTAGGGTGAGGGACTTGCAGCCCCTAACCCTATCCCTTAGGTTTTCTCCCTCGTGGCTCCCTCTTTCCTTATCCACACCCGTACCCCGCTAGGGTGTTGGCTAAACTCGTATAACCACCTGAAGATCGTATATCCTGTCATTTCAGGAACGCTTAACGCTACACGTTCGCAGTTTTAGTACATATATCTCAGGTTAGTAGCGTTTTTTTGAAAGGTTAATGTCAGTGCAGTTGCACTGATATACTCACGAAATTATTAACTCCTTATCGGCACAGAAGCTGCTTTCAGCGTTGCTGGCGATATATGTATTTGTTTGACCTTTTTTACAATATGTTGCATTGTAATTTAATGGAATTTTGACAAGCTAAGAAGCTGTGATGAAATTTTTGCATTTTATCACAGCTTCATTTTATATTTTATCCTATAACCTTCTTCGCAATATCTACCGTTTCCTTAGCGTCCTTTGCATAGAAGTCTGCACCTATCTTTTCGGCATATTCGGGTGTAAGTACCGCACCGCCGACAACCACCTTGCAAGGAAGTCCGTTGTCACGGATAAGCTTTATGGTTTCTTCCATGGATTTGAGCGTAGTGGTCATAAGTGCGCTCAGCCCCACCAGCTTTACCTCGTGCTTTCTTGCGGCATCGACTACCGCCTGATACTCAACGTCCTTGCCGAGGTCTATTACGGTGTAGCCGTAGTTTTCAAGCAGTACCTTTACTATGTTCTTGCCTATGTCGTGTACATCGCCCTTTACCGTTGCAAGCACTATCTTGCCCTTGCTCACCGTTTCGGAATTGTTCTTTGCAAGGTGTGCCTTGATAACATCAAAACAGCTCTGCGCAACGCCCGCCGATAAAATCAGCTGAGGGAGGAATATCTTTCCCTGTTCAAACAGCGTACCTGTCTTGTCAAGGGCAGGGATAAGCCGCTCGTTTATTATTATCATCGGGTCGGTGTCGGTAAGTAACTGCTCGGTTATCTTCGCTGCCTCGGCTTTTAAACCGTTGTCGATGGCATATTCAAGCGTTACATCGGAGGATTTCGGCTTTGCGACTGCCGTTGGGGTGTCACTGCCGTAAGCGGCAATGTATTCTACCGAGTTCACATCTATCGCCTTTAACAGCTTGAACGCTCTTACAGCGCCTGTCATCGCGGCTACATTGGGGTTTATAATCGGCAGATCAAGCCCGTTTTCAAGCGCCATTGTAAGAAAAATGTGGTTTAAAAGCTCACGGTTCGGCAGACCGAATGATATATTCGATACACCTAGTACCGTTCTCACTCCGAACCTTTCTTTTACCGCACGCACAGCCTTGAGCGTTTCGTTGACAGCCAGCTGTTCTGCGGACGCTGTAAGCGTAAGGCAGTCTATCGCTATATCCTCTTTCGGAATACCTATCTCTTCACAACGCTTTATTATCTTTTCGGCAATGGCAACACGCTGTTCGGCTTTAGGCGGTATGCCGTCCTTGTCAAGCGTCAGACCGACTACTGCCGCGCCGTATTTCTTTACGAGCGGAAGAACGTTTTTAAGGCTCTCCTCCTCGCCGTTTACCGAGTTTACCATAGGCTTGCCGTTGTATACACGCAGTGCCGCTTCAAGTACCTCGGGGATAGTGCTGTCTATCTGGAGCGGTACATTCGTAACGCCCTGAATGCTCTTCACAGCCTTTATCATCATTGCCTTTTCGTCAATGTCGGGAAGTCCAACGTTTACGTCAAGTATATCCGCTCCTGCGTTTACCTGCTCTATAGCCTGACCTAAGATATAGTCTATATCATCGTTTATAAGCGCCTGCTTGAACAGCTTTTTACCGGTAGGGTTGATACGCTCACCGATTATCCTCGGCTGGCTTACCTCTACAACATTTGTGCCGCTGCATATCGTGCAGACACGCTCTATCTTCTTAAACTCGTACTTTCTGCCCTTTACCTTATCTGCTGTACGGCGGATAAATTCGGGCGTTGTACCGCAGCAGCCGCCGATTATTCCTGCACCGAGATCAGCTATCTCAACGGCATAGTCGCTGAATTCTTCGGCATCAATCGAATATTCGCCTGTGGCAGGGTCGGGAAGCCCTGCGTTCGGCATTACGATAACGGGTATCTTTGACTTTTCGCAGAGCGTTTTGATTATAGGCATAAGCTCCTTTGGTCCCAGCGAGCAGTTCACGCCGACTGCACTTACACCGAGTCCCTCGCACAGCAGTATTTCCGCCTGCGCGGGACAGCCTGTAAAGGTACGTCCGTTTTCCTCGAAGGTCATACTACATATAATAGGCAGATCGCTGTTTTCCTTTGCGGCAAGTATAGCGGCTTTAAGCTCGTATAAGTCGGTCATCGTTTCAAACAGAACAACGTCCGCACCCGCCTTATAGCCTGCAACGATTTCTTCTTTGAATATGTCGTAAGCCTCTTCAAACTTAAGGCTTCCGGTAGGCTCAAGAAGCTGTCCTATAGGACCTATGTCAAGAGCGCATAAAACGTCCTTACCGCTTTCCTTTATCGCTTCTTTGCAGTTTATTATTCCTGCGGTGATAATTTCATCTACGCTTTTACCGCTGTGGCTTAGCTTGTAGGAATTTGCGCCGAATGTATTTGCGGAAATTATATCCGCGCCTGCGTCTATATAACTGCGGTGTATTTCTTTGAGCAGATCCTTTGCGGTAAGGTTTAAAAGCTCGGGTGTTTCGCCCGTTTTAAGCCCCTTAGCCTGTAGCTGAGTACCCATAGCACCGTCGAAAATGAGCAGTCCTCTTTGTTCAAGTAATGTTTTAATTTCCACAGTGACCTCCGCTTTTCCTGAATTTGCATCTGTCTTTCATATTACAGCTTTCACAGCCTCTTGTACTTCTGTCGACCTCGCCCTCGGACAGTCCGATAAATGCCGTTACCGATTTTGTAGGCACCATCATATTGCTGTTCATTACAGTAAGACCTATCCTTTTCTGAGCCTGTAAAAGCGTCAGTAAATCAAACTGTATGTCAAGCGGCAAGTCACCGTATCCGGGAGAATATCTCCAGGTACGGCTGTTTGATTTTACTTTTTCAAATATCTCTGTTTCTGCCCTGTTGCAGACCTGCTCTATCGCCGCACCTGCAAGGCTGTCAACGATAACGGCGCTTGCCATATCCGATACCTGCAAACGCCTTAAAAGCACATCTACTCCCTGTCCGAGCGTGGCGCACATAAGCACTATCCTGTCGCAGTTCTTTAAATGAGCGGCGGCTGAGCTGCCTTTAAGTATTATATTGCTGTCCGAAATTCTGACACCGTCATTCGTAAAGCTTATCGGGTAAACGGCATAGAGATATTTCGGACTTGCGGCTTTTAAAAGCTCTTTTTCGCATAAATCGAGCATTGTGAGCATCTGCTCGTTATCCGTGCCGTCCTTACAGCCGAGATAACGCAGAGCTTCGTTTCTGTCTATCGGCTGAAGTATCATAACAGATCCTTGATGCCATTGTAGATGCGTGTTGCAACAGCAGGGTTATTCATAGCGTAAAGGTGTATGCCTTGCACATCGTTTGAGATAAGGTCTACTATCTGGTCGATGGCATAGGCTATTCCTGCACTCCTCAGTGCTTCGGGGTCATTCTCGTACTTCTGCATCATCTTTACGAATTTTGAGGGCAGACTTGCGCCGCACATTGTTACCATACGCTCGATCTGCTTTTTGTTTGTAACGGGCATAATTCCTGCGGCGATAGGTACGTCTATGCCTGCGGCTCTTGCACGCTTTTCAAAATCGTAATAGCAGGAATTGTCGAAGAATAGCTGCGAAACAAGGTGAGAAGCGCCTGCGTCAACCTTTATCTTCAGGTTCTTTATATCTTCCTCGGCGCTCTCTGCGTCAACGTGGGTTTCGGGGTAGCACGCACCTGCAATATCGAAATTTCCCTTTGACGCTATATATGCCGTAAGGTCGCTTGCGTGGGGAAAATCGTTCTTCGGTTCTTCATCGGGCTTGTTGTCGCCTCTTAAGGCGAGAATGTTCTCTATTCCGTTTGCGGCGAAATCGTCAAGCATAAAATCAACATCGTCACGGGTGCTGTTTATGCAGGTAAGGTGCGCCATTGCTTCGATACCGTATTTTTCCTTTATATGCGACGCTATCTCACAGGTGGAGCGGTTTGCACGGTTTCCGCCTGCGCCGTATGTCACGCTGATATATGCGGGATTTATTGCCGCAAGTCCCTCGATGGCATCATACACCGTTTCGATGGGGAAATTCTTGTTGGGAGGGAAAACCTCCAGCGAGAACACCGTCCTGCCGGGTGTGTATAAGTCTTTTATTTTCATTCCGTCGTTCTTTTCCTTTATATTTATATTTGTGTCGTTATCTTACTGTACTGCCGTTGGGTGTATCCTTGTCGAGGAATACGACCTGTATCTTTTCTCCTGCGTCGCAGGCAAGGAGCATACCGTTGCTTTCTTCACCGCAGAGCTTTGCGGGGGCGAGATTTGCAACGAATATGATTTTCTTTCCGATAAGCTCCTCGGGAGTGTAGTATTCGGCAATGCCCGATACTATCTGTCTGCCGCCTCTTGCATCGTCCACCTGAATTTTAAGCAGCTTCTTTGACTTCTTTATCTTTTCGCAGGCAGTGATCTCGCCTGTTCTGAGCTTGACCTTTGCAAAGTCGTCTATTGTGATAATTCCTGCCTTGTCAAGGTCCTCGTCCTCCTTGATTGCGGCCTTGGGCTTCATCAGGATTTCAAGCTCTGAAA
>ULMC01031315.1_pt1 | contig 11805 bp, 9 predicted proteins | sample 1951541 | NCBI WGS metagenome assembly ULMC01 (sample SAMEA4835539, study PRJEB28245) | human gut metagenome | biome: gut microbiome; material: fecal sample | place: Denmark | collected 2008 | reverse complement strand
AAAATATACTCATAAGTATAATACTTACGAGTATATTAAAAACATAAATATAACATTTTAATTAAATTCCTGCTAAAGGCAATACATAAACATTATCATCTAAAGGATATACTGTATCTGTATTACATATTATTACCTTGAAACCTATTTGATAATTGGTTTTATCTAATTGTTTAAATCCCTTAACTGCATTATTATTAAATTTGATACCACTCTTACATTCAATTCTATTTAGTTTTCCATCTTGAATAATAACTAGATCAATTTCATTCATATCACTATCTCTATAGTAATAGAAGTTAGGTTCTATACCATTATTTACATAGCTTTTCTTAATTTCATTAATTATATATGTTTCAACAAAGCGTCCAGAAAATGCGCTCGCTCCTAAAATTTCACCAGAATTTAGTCTTGCTAAATAACATGCTAAACCAGTATCAGTAAAATACAATTTTGGCCTTTTTATTATTCTTTTAGAAATTGATATCTCATTATAAGGCTCTAATAAATATACAATATCACCAGCAATTAAAACACTAAGCCATGACATTACTGTTTTCTTATCAATTCCAATTATCTTAGCAATATTATCATAGATAAGCTCTTCTCCAGTAAGCGACGCAATCAATTCCATAAAACGTCTAAATTGGAACTTATCTCTAACATTAAGCATTTCAGACACATCACGTTCAATATATGTTTCAACATAATCAGAATAAAATTTTTGAACATGAAGCATATCATTACTATAAAGTTCTGGATAAAATCCTTTAACAATATTATTAAATAGTTCTATCATAGATAATGGATTTTCACTTGCTCTTTTTTGAATATTCAATATATCAAAATTAAAGATAGGTTCATCTCGATTAATAATTTCATTTCTAGATAGTGGCATCATATGAATGATAGATACACGACCTGCAAGGGACTCTGTTACACCCTTCATAAGCTTATACATTTGAGAACCTGTTAAAATAAACATCCCATAGTTATTAATCTTCTTCCGCTTTTCATTATTTACAACTTCTTCAATAACATTAAATAATTCAGGTGCACGTTGAACTTCATCTATTATTAGTGGCCAAGGATGCATTTGTAAAAATAATTCTGGATCTTTTTTGGCCATTTCTCTTTCTCTTGAACTATCAAGTGACACATAAGAAAAACCCATTTTTTCAAATTCAAATGCTAATGTAGATTTTCCTACTTGACGTGCTCCCGTTATTAAAGTAACTGGCTTTGATTTTACACTATCCAAAATTTGATTATAAATATGTCTTTTAATCATAGTATCATATCCTTTTCTAAAAACAATATAACACATTTTTTTAGGGAATTCAATTCCCTTTTTGCAGAAAACAATATATACTAAACAATTTTACATTTATATAACTAAACTTAAAAATCACTTCATTAAACATAAAATATAAGTTGAGTGCTTTATTTAATTTGTTTAATTATTCTTTACGTCCAATAAATCCCATCTAACTCGACTAACTCCGACTCGGTTTTTACCGAGTTAATTTTATCATAATTTTTTCTAAACAGTGAATTCGTTATTTTATTAACGTATCTATCATTTTGTACCAGTTATAAAATAAAAATTATCTTTTAAAAAAGCACCTACATTTTAATGCAAGTGCTTTTGTATATATTATATTTCCTTTTTAATTACATCTAAAGCCTCTTTTAGGCTATGTACAATAAAATAATCACCTTTTATATTAAGATTGCTTAAATCTAGCCAAATTGGCTTTATTTTAGCATTTAAAGCACCTGCTATATCTGATGTTAATGAATCACCTAGCATTATTACTTCATCGTTTTTTAAATTAATATCTTTAAGTACATAATCAAAAAAAGCTTTATCCGGCTTAGTTAAACTTATTTTTTCTGAAATATAAACCTTCTTTAAATACTTTAAAATACCACTTTTTTCAAGTCTTGATTTTTGAACAATCGTCGCACCATTTGTGACAGCATATATAGGAAGGCCTAAAGTATTTATTTCTTTTAAAAAGATAGCTGCATCTTTAATTAGATATCCGCCATTTTTTAAATTATTAAAATATAATTCATTTATATCTTTAGGATTAACATTAATATTAAAATGACTAAAAAATGATGTCCATCTTAAGGTTATGCATTCTTCTCTTGAAATTTCTTTTTTTTCAAGCATTTTCCAATGTGCTAAATTAATACTTGAATATAGCTTTATATTTTCTTCTGTTGTTGGTATCCCGTATTTAATAAGTACGGGCTTTAAAGCTTCTAGCTCGCACTTATTAAAGTCCAATATTGTATTATCTATATCAGTTAATAAAGCTTTTATCATATTAAATCACACTAAATTTAATTTGTTCTAATATAGCAGAAGAAAAGCTTGATGAAATTGTAATTGTTAACTCTTTTGACATATCAAGTTCACTTACGTCAATACGAGCTAAATGAGAAGAGCTCTTATCTAAAATTTCTGTAGTATATGATGTAGTATTAGTTCCATCAGAAATAGTTATAGCTGCAGTACCTGCTGGTTTTTTTGAATCAGGTTTATTAGATGTGAATGTTAATTCAATGTTTGTAATTGCATCATATAAATTTTTAACCTTTAATACAGCATTTTTACTAGTTTGAGCATAAATACCTTTATCCTTATTAACATATGGAGCTGTATATGATAATTCAATACCATTTAAAGCTAAAGATCCCGTTGTATCACTTAAAATAGTTAAATCCATTGTTGTTGAAATAGATGTATCTTGATTAGCCTTTGAGTATAATACATTATAATCAAATCTGGCTTGATTTAGAATATCATATTCCGTTACAAAGCTTTTAGATACGTCATCTAAGGCATAATAAGATTCTTCAGCTTCTTCTATTTTAGTTTTACTTTCTAATGTAACTGTACCTATTTCTTTAATCTTAGCATTTACTTCCTCTATTTTAGAATCATTCTTTAAGACAGGTGTAATATGTGATAGTGAATAGGATTCGGTAATACTTTTTGATTCACATTCTGTTTTATATAAATAATAAGCAAGCTCAGGATGATCAATAAAAGGATTACGATTTCCTTGTTCCTTATAGATTTCTTCATTGCGGTATAATTCTCTTGAATCGACTGGATCTTCAAAATTCCATTTTAGGATAGTATTTAAAATACCTATATAGCCTTCAGTTCCATTTTCAGCTTTTGAAGCTAGAGTAGTATCGTTTGTAAGCTCTAAATCTAAAGTTGAATCTTCATATCTTACTACCATATATAGTAGCATACGAGCTATATCGCCTTTTACTTCATCTCTTGGTTCAAATACTGTACTAGTCCATTTATTTCCGTAGTCATCTTTGTTTGTTGGATTTGATACTTCATCAAAATAGCTATTACTACGTGAGGAATTAATACGAGCTTCTGATACTCTTAAATGATGTAAATCAGAATAAGCATCATATTTTTGATCATTAAAGCCATGTGACTTAGCCCAAACATGTTCCTTATTCCATTGTCCGGATGCTGAGCCTGAATTATCCTTACCTAAACGTTCTCCGGTATAAATACACTCTACATAATCACCATCATAAGAATCAATTGTCTTAAGTGATGTAGTAGCATCACTATAGGATATCTTTTTTACATTTGAAGATACTATTTGATTTAGAGTTGATTTAAGTGATGTACTATTTGAAAGAATATTTGTAGTAACAGAACTATAGTATCCTTCATAGGTAGGTATTGTTGGAGGATTTATTGGGGTTGGAGTAGTTGGTATTGGTGTTGAAACTGCAGGTTTACTTGTAGAAGGATTAGTTGTAGAAACATTTGATGATTCTTTCTTTAATCCACATGATGTTGTAGCAAATACACCTAAAGCAATTAAGCTAAACATTGATAAATATTTTAGTTTCATAATTTTATCTCCTTTTGAGAAAAATATAAGGGATAATACAACTGATTATCCCTTATTGTTTAGTTTTGCGACAATTATATACTAAATATTAAGCTGCTTTATATGCAACATCGATAGATGTAAACTTTAAAGTAGCAGATGGATAAATTGTAATTGTCTTACCATCTGCAGACACTTCATAAGTATATCCACTTGTTAGATTTGATGTGATACCATAACCAACATATCCATCCGCTAATGTAATAACCATTTCAGCACCACCATAGATTCTAAAATCAATAACTCCTTTAGTTGTGCCAATGTAAACCGTATTTGGAGCAGTCTGTGACTTTCTATATACAACAGCACTCTTAATAATAGTTGCATCAAATGCACAATAATCTTTCAAATCAACAGATTCCTCTGCTGAGCAATCTGTGCTTTTAACAGAAGTTCCAACTGTAATGCTTGACTTTAGAGCATCAGCAGGGATTGTAACAGCAGCAGGTTTCTTAGTCTTAAATGTAACATCTTCACTCTTAGACTCAGAACCTGAAGTTGCAGTTAAAGTAACTACAACCTCAACTTCCTCATCAGTAGGTGTAATTACAACCTTACCATTTTCAACTTTAGCAGTTGAGCCTGATTTAACAACAGCTGTAATTCCATCACCTAATGTGATTGTTGCATCTCCTCTGTAAAATTCAGCAAATTTCTTCTTTGCAGAATCCAAAGCTTTTTGAGCTTTTTCTGCATCAGTTAATTCACTTGCTTTTACAAATGTAACATCATCTGCAGCAGTAACAATGAATGAACTACCACAAATAACACCCTTAACATTAATTGTATCACCAACATGAATCTTTGCTAAGATTGCATCATATAAAGTCTTAGTAGCTGCATCTGCAAATGGAGTAGTACCTTCCATTAATACAGCTGTATATTCTTTTGAATTAATTGTAAACTTAGCTAAAGTTTGCATAGTTGAAGAATACTTACCAGTTTCTGACTTAAATCCTGAAGATAATTCACTAACAACAACACCATCAACTTTTGCAATTTGATTTTGTTTATAAAGAATGTCATTTCCAGCAGTTAAATCTGCAGTTAAATCAACACATTTATTTGCAACGGCTGCATTATTCTTTGATGAATCAACTTCAATATTACCAAAGCAAGCTTCATAAATTCCATTATAAACAGAAGATGTTTGACCAGTAATCTTTACATAGTCACCAATCTTAAGTGCTTTATAAGCAGCTTCTTCAATATAGCAGTTATAAGCATAGAATCCACCATAGCCATTTTCTTCTTGAATGAATAATGAGCATTGAGTCTTATTATTAAAAGAACTTAATGTTGACTTTACTTGAACATAACCAGCAATATCCATTGTATTCTTGCTTGCACAAGTATCATAGAATTTCTTGAATGTATCTTCAGCATTGATTGCTTTTTCAATACGAACTCTATATGAATCAGTTTGAGCAGTATTTGAACCACTTTCAAGAGTTGCGTAATATGTAACTTCAGTTAATTTATCAGTAGGAAGTGTTACAACTGCTGTTGCATCTTCTAATGACTCATCTACATCCTTAGTAGCAGGATCATCTTCAACATATTTAAATGATAATAAATTATCATTACTTGAATGCCATACTAATTTAACATTTACTTTTCCATCTGATACATAAGAAGGAACCTTAAAATCATTTGAAACCTTTTGTCCCTCATTTTGAATAACAATAGTCTTTGCTAATTCTTGTAATTTTTCTTCTGATAATGTTTTACTACCACAAGATGTTAATACTGTAGTTCCAGTAGCTAGTGCAACTAATGCACCTAATGATAAAACCTTTTTAAAAGCTTTCATATTTTTTTCTCCTTTGTTCTTCCACTTTACTTTAAATCACTTAATGTATTAATAGTATACGAATTTTCTGTACTAGTCTTAAAACATTTTACAGATTTAAGACTTTTAACATATTCTTGTGCTATTTCCTTAGTTACAGAACTGTCATTTAAAGTTAACGTAATTTCTTTATTATTTTGTGTACCCTTGAATGTTACAACTCCATTTGTTACTTCAACAGAAGAAATCGTAACATTTGCTAAATCATTGTAATAATTTTTAGATTTAAGTGTGGTATATAATGGTGATCCTGTAGGCATTGTAATATTTGTTGTACAGCCATGCACTGATTTTTCACCAGTTGTCCAACCAACAACCTTAACATAATTTCCAGTTTTTAAAATAGCAGCTAAATTAGTATCATAACCAATTACAACACTATAAGTATAATATTTTTTGGTTGTTGAATCATAATTTTCAACAGTAGCTGTTTGAAATGAACTTCCTGAAACACTTGTTACATATGCATCAAACTGAACACATGTTGGAATATCAGTTGTCTTATCATAGTAATCATTTTCATTTAAATCTTTAATTGTGACTTTATTTATTTCTTCACTATAATAAATATCTACAGTTGATGCATCCGAATGAATATGAAGTTTATTCTTTTCAGCCTTTTTTTCAGCTTTTTCAAAATACTTATAATACTTTCCTTCTACACCACAATTGTTTGTTGAATAACCATTTTCAACTATCTCCAAATTTAGATTTCTATAAGTATCGCTATCAGCAGTTTTGTACCAAATATAACCTAAATATCTACTTCCATTTGTATCTTTTTCAGCTGAAGAGCCTTCTGCTTCAACAATTATACTAGTAGCTTTAGACAATGTCTCTTCATTATATTTTGAAGCTGCCTTACCCCATTTTTCATATCTTGCAGTAGATTCTGGAGTATCAATAGATAAATATCTTATGGCCATTGTTTTTTTAGAATATTTAGTACGAATTGTTGTAGTATCTCCATCTGTATAAGAAACCACTTCACATTCTTCAATGCCATTATCAATAAATGTTTTTGATTCGGTTGCAGTTCTTTCCAGCTTTAGTGTTCCTGTAATGTCATCATTACCACCGCAGGAAGTAATTAATAATCCTGCGGTAGCAACAAAGCATCCAGAAACGATTGCTTTAAAAATTTTTTTCATAGATTAAACCTTTTTATTTTGTATAATATACAGTTTCATCATATGATTCTTTTAAGAAGTCTTCGATTTTTTGATCTGTAACTTGGCCCTTAGTAATCTTTAAAACATTAACAACACATGTTCCTATTTGTGTACGAGCTACTGATGAACCATTAAATGCATCTGATGTAAAGTATGAATTTGAAGCACCAAGAGTTTGGCCTAATAAGATACAATCTTTAACAAGACCTTCCTTAGTTTCAAGACCTGCATTAAAACCTTCATCAGAATATACAGAATTACGAATTGGGTTATAGCCTGAAGCTACAGAATATGATGCTTGAATCTTTGTTGATAGTAAAACCTTAACAAACTTCCAAGTTGCTACAGCTTTTTCGTCGCTACCTTGGTCAAACATTACTAGAGATGGTCCTTGTGAAATTGTTTGATTATTTTTTGCATCAATACCAGGTAAAGCTGTTACAGCTGCATCAAAAGCACCACTTGCTGGTTCTTGCTTACTTGCACCACCAGTTGATCCAATTGAGAAAAAGCTTCCTTGATAAGTTGCTTTATTATCATTCTTTACATCATACTTTGTAAATAATGATGATGTATATGAGTTAAGAATTGATTTTGTTGTGAAATAACCATTATCAAACTTATCCTTAATTTCCTTTAAAAATGCCTTTGATACATCGTTATTAAATAATATTTTTTCTGATCCTGACTTTTTACCATCAGTGTATAATTTACCAGCATTGTTCTTGTTCTGATATTGTTCAAGATAAGTAATAATCCAGTTTGATTCTGAATCGTAACCAAGTGGAGTTGACTTTGGATAAAGTGTCTTTAACTTAGCACATGCATCCCATAACTCGTCCCAAGTTGTTGGAACAGCGATTTTATTAGCATCTAGAACAGTCTTATTGTAATATAAAACCTCTGTTGAACGAGCCATTGGAATTGAATATGTACCATCTTGAACGTAGCTTGTTCCTTCAGTCATGTATGTAGAAATAAAATCAGACCATTCCTCTTTTGAATAACCATATTCTGAATTATCAATATAATTTTGTAAATTCAATACTTTTCCAGTCTTCAAATAAGACGCAACATGGTCGGGATAGCAATATGCTAATGATGGTTGAGTATTAGCACTTAATGTTGAAGTAACCTTAGTCTTTAAAGTATCATAGCTAAAACCATTAGTAATTTTAACAGTCCATCCAGAATTTTCCTTTTCAAAATCGTCCTTTGCAACATTTAAAATAGCCATTAAATCATCACCGGCTGTTGTATAGAAATCAATTATATGTGAATTGTCAGTTCCACATGAAGTCAATGAAACAGCAGCTAATAATCCTGCTAAAGCAGTACCACTTAAAACTTTAATTTTTTTCATTTTTATATTTTCTCCTTTGTTTTTTGTGTTATCCTTATCCTATTTTTATCCTAACCTTTTATTCCACTCTTTGATACACCCTTCATAATATATTTTCTGAAGAATAAGAATACAATGAATAATGGTATAGACACAATTAATGCCGCAGCCATCTTCATTGGGTAATCAGTACCCTCAGACGTAATTCCACAAGAAGCCATCCAGTTAGAAACAAGTCTCCATTCTGAAGAGTTTACAAGTTGTGGCCACATATATGAATTCCATGTTCCAATAAGTTTCAAAATTGTAATTGAAACAATTGTTGGAGCAGAAAGTGGAACCATTACTTTTATTAGATACTTTGCATCACTACATCCATCTACCTTTGCAGCCTTGTAAAGAGTATCAGGAATTTGCAAAAATGCATTTCTCAATAGATAAATATAATATATTGAAACTAAGAATGGCAAAATCATAATTGTATATGTATCAGACCACCCAAAATCTCTTGTTGTTGTAATAAAATTTGTTGTAGTAAACAACTCACCTGGAATCATCATAGTCATTAGCATTAACGTAAATACAAAATTTTTTCCTTTAAATTGCATTTTCGCAAATGCATATGCTCCGATAATTGTCATAATCAAACCAATAGCGGTTGATAAAATACCAACTACTAATGAATTGATTAATGTTTCTACGAATAAATTATTACTATATGAAAAAGCATCCGCATAATTTGAAAAATCAATTGTATGAGGGAACATTGTTGGAACAGTTGCTTCATACTCTGGAGTTGTTTTTAAAGATGTAATTATCATCCAATAGAATGGGAAAATTGACAAGATTGCCATGAATGTTAATAAAGCATATACAACAACCTTTATAATTATTTTCTTTCTTTGGTCCTTCTTCTCTTGATTTTGAATATCAAAACCTAGATTTTCTTGCGAATTTAATGCTACATCAGATGATGTAATCTTTTCATCAATATTTTGACTCATTGAAAACACCTCCTAATAATGTACTTTCTTCTTACTTACAGCTAGATTAATCAGTGTAAAGACAAGAATAATTCCAAATAATATCAATGATCCTGCAGCAGCTAAACCTGTACTATCATTTCCAATTTGGTCATAAATATAACCAACCATCGTATTAATATAACTATTAGAAACTTTTTCTGCACCGTAAATACCAACAACAGCCGTATATGCTTTGAATCCACCAATAAAACCAGTAATAATTAAATATGATAGCATTGGAGAAATAAGTGGAACTGTAATCTTCATTAATGTTGTAAACCTGTTTGCACCATCAACCTTAGCTGCATCATAATATTGTTTATTAACATTTTGTAATGCACCAAATAAAATTAAAATCTTAAATGGAAGGCCAGCCCAAATTTCATAAATAATTACAACAAATCTATTAGCCCAAATATTTTCAGGTGAAATACTGGTCCAATTAATGCTCGTTCCTAATATTTTGTTGATTAAACCTAAAGAATATGCTCCTTCTGCTGTACCAGTTGGTGAAATAATTGAGAACATTGTAGCAAATACTGCACCAATAGCTAAAGCATTTGTTAAATATGGTAAAAAGAATATTGTTTGATATGCTTTTTGTAATGCCTTAATAGAGTTCAAACCTACTGATATTAATAATGCAATAATAGTAGATATTGGAACTGATATAAATGCAAACAATAACGTATTAAGTAAGCAATACTTAAACTTATTATATTTAACAACATATGAGAAGTTTCCAATTCCAGCAGTTACAATTCCATCAGCACCTTCAACTTTAAAAGCATCAATTGTTGTTTTAATTAATGGATAAAAAGTAAAGATAGCCATTAAGACAATAATTGGAAGTAACCATAACCATCCTTTATTGTTATAGCAAACTCTACCAAATGCCTTCATATTTTCTTTAAATGTACGTCCACGAAGACGTCCCCACCATGCTTTTGTAGCTTCTTTTGAATTTTGGCCCCACTCTTTCAACGCTAGTCCTTTATCTTTAAACCAGCTTTTAGTTGATGTGCCAATCTTCTTGAAGAAACCGACAAAGGCATTGTCCTTTTTTTCTTCTTGATTTGCCATTATCTCAACCTCATTTCACTGTCCTTATTGAATATGAATACTTTGTTTGGTTTCAAATCAAACTTAAGTTCTGTTGAGTCAGGTAATTTAATATCAGAGTCAATTATTGTTCTTACAGTTGGCTTAGTTGAAGCAGCATGCTTAGAAACAATTGACTTATCGCGTCCCATAACTTCAATATTTTGTTTTTGAAGAGTTAATACACCCTTATTATCATTGAAGATATATCCTTCAGGACGGATTGCAACGTAAACCTCTTGATCATCGTGATTAGTGTCCATAATCTTTTCATCATCAATATATACACCATGATCTTTAATTACACCTCTAAAGATATTAATAGGTGGAGTACCTAAGAAGTTAGCAACGAATAGGTTAGCAGGATCATCATAAATTTCCTGAGGATTTCCCATTTGTTGAACAACTCCTTCCTTCATAACAAGAATTGAATCACAAATAGACATTGCTTCTTCTTGGTCATGTGTTACGAAGATAGTTGTAATACCAGTTTCAACCTGAATACGTTTGATTTCCTCACGAGTTTGAAGACGAAGTCTTGCATCTAGGTTAGAAAGAGGCTCATCAAGTAATAATACACTTGGCATCTTTACAAGGGCACGAGCAATTGCAACACGTTGCTGTTGACCACCTGATAATTCACTTGGTCTACGATTTAATAATCCTTCAATTTGAACAAGCTTAGCCGCATCAAATGCTCTTTGCTTTGCTTCATCCTTAGGAACACGCATATTCTCAAGTGGGAACATAATATTTTGTTCTACAGTCATATGAGGATATAATGCGTAGTTTTGGAATACTAAACCAATACCTCTCTTTTCTGGTGCTAGAGTTGTAACATCGTCATCACCAAAAATAATGTTACCTGAAGTTGGCTGTTCAAGTCCGCTTAGCATAAATAAGGTTGTTGACTTACCACAACCTGAAGGTCCTAATAGACCAATAAGCTTTCCTGAAGGAATTTCAACGTCTAAATCGTTGACAGCAACAACTTTAGTTTTGGCTTTCTTATTTTCGAAAACCTTAGTTAAATGTTTTAATGTTATTTTCATAACGTTCCTCCGTACGGCACTAATATATTTTTTTTGCATATCTATTTTATCATATTTATAAAATCAATACAATAAGAGAATTGGTCACAAATAAACCAAAAACAAGAAAATACTTCTTGAAATGTAAACGTTTTTTTACAATATTTAATATTAGTATACGAATTATTTTACATTTTAACAGTAATTCATTTTTATTTTGATTAAACATAATATATTATTACAGAATACATACATCTTTATTTTCTTAGGTTAAAATAGCATTATTCATAAAAAATCCTAAAAGATTTTAAGCTTATTTTTTAACTCTATTT
>ULMC01007341.1_pt1 | contig 11976 bp, 19 predicted proteins | sample 1951541 | NCBI WGS metagenome assembly ULMC01 (sample SAMEA4835539, study PRJEB28245) | human gut metagenome | biome: gut microbiome; material: fecal sample | place: Denmark | collected 2008 | reverse complement strand
CAAGGCAGGACGAAAAGCATAATAGCGCGGGTTTGTGATTGCAAGGATGAATAAAAAAGTAATTTAATATTAGACACAGAAAAACTAAGCGGCTGCGAAGCATATTTAATGCTTTATGCAGCCGCTTTTTATATTTATGAAAGCTTACATCCCGTATCTTTTAACGTTGCGCGTACAAGTGAGTCCTTAGCATTTTTCCAAGGTGCATCTGCATATTTATGGTCAAACTTATTAATAAACCATTCAACATCATCGCGCACCCTTTTCATATTATCAAGGTATAATGATGTAATAAGTTCTGTAAATTCAGTATAATCACCACCGCCAAGCTTTTCGCTTGCCTTTTTCATAAGCAGTCCGTAGTGGTTTGTACAGAAGCCTTTGCAGCCAGAAAGAGTTTTTTTGAATTCGTTATCGTGCTTGTACATATAAAAAATAGTGTCGACATAACGTTCAATAGTATCTGCAATCTTATCGCATACAAAGCATGAGCTGTCGAGTTCTTCTATGTAGCTGCACACAGAGGACTCCTTACCTTTTTTAAGAAGACTTTTGCCAGTGCCCCTATCCTGATTATAAGACTCGATTGTTTTTATGACATAATCCATATGGGTTTTCATAACAAGTGCGTAGCCAAGTCGGTTGTTTTGTTCGTATATTTTTTTGATATGCTTCTGGCAGAACCCCTTTTTATCAGTTACGGCACGGATATCATCCTCCATATAGCTAGGTCCCATAGTGTATTCTATGGCATCATTTTCAAGCTGCTCAAACATAGCGCATACAGGACATTCGCTGTCTGCTGCAAATGCATCATTAACGGGTACAGTATAGATTTTCTCTTTCATTTTGTTAAAACTCCAATCTTAAATGTTTAGTCAAATTATAAGCAATAGTTCTGTTAGAATTATTGCTAAAAAGTGAAGAAAAGTCAAATTAATATATTGAAAAAATCGGACAAATACGTTAAAAAAGAGAAAACTTCGGATGAAATTTTCTCTTAAATCTTAGCTTATATAAATTGTATTTCACATAATTACAAAAAGACGTTATTAATCTGCATTTTATTATTTGCCATTATTCTTGCAGCCACAGTTCTTATCAAACTCAGGGTTATAGAAGTAATAATTATTAGAGTCAAGCTTGCTCTGTATGATAGAAAGAGCTTCACCAAATCTCTGGAAATGCACAATCTCACGTTCTCTTAAGAACTTCAATGGGTCAAGTACGTCAGGGTCATCCTTTGCAAGACGTATAAGGTTATCATAGGTCGTTCGTGCTTTCTGTTCAGCAGCCATATCCTCTGTTATATCTGTGATGGCATCGCCTTTTGACTGGAATTCACATGCATTAAATGGAATTCCGCCTGCTGCCTGAGGCCAGACTGCGGCTGTATGGTCTACATAATATGCCTCAAATGGAGTACCTTTAATCTGTTCAATAGTTAAGTTTCTTGTAAGCTGGTGAACCATTGTACTTATCATCTCAAAGTGACCAAGCTCCTCAGTACCAATATCTGTAAGAAGTCCGGAAACCTCTCTGTAAGGCATAGAATATCTCTGGGAAATATATCGCATAGATGCGCCAAGCTCGCCATCGGGTCCACCATACTTCAATAAGGTATATTATGTCACAAAACCAGTATTTAAGCGGCTTTGCAGTGATTTTGTTAAAAGCTGCTAATATGTAAAATTACATATGCAGGAAGAAGTATATCTCCAGCTTATCATTTTCCCTGTCATATACCATATGGTCAACAACACTTCTTATAGCATTAGCTCTTGTCAGTGTGTCCTTGGAAGTGTCTTTTATAATATCATATACAGATGATATATTCTTAAGCATAGCAGCATTAGAGTCTGTATCGCTGGAAGTATTATTAAATGCTTCTAATTGCTTTTCAAGTGCTGCACGTTCATCTTTAAGCAGCAGCTTATTCTCCTTATATTCATCTATAGTATCAATTCCGTCCCTGTATGCCTGTTTTATCCTTGCCTCTTTATCATCAAGCTTAGACAGTTGATTTAAAATAATGCTTCTGTCGTCTGTATCAGGCTCATTTGAGCTTTTTTTAAGTTCATAGTGTAATTCTACACTTCCATCTAAAATACGTTTAAATGCTTCATGTACAGCTTGTTCAAGGGCAGCAGTCTTTATAAAGTGGCTATGTAGACATTTACCTTTGTTGTAATTACCACATTGATATCGTGTAGCATTAAGACCAGCCATAAGAGAAGCACCACAGTCAGAGCATTTTACTATACCACCAAGCCAGTGTTTCATATGTCCGGCAGCTCTTGCTTTATAAGGACGGCTTCTTAAAGCAATAAGATGTTGAACCTCATCCCATATTGCTTTATCAATTAGTGCCGGATGTTTACCTTCAGCTATAATCCAGTCACTTACGGATTTAATAGTATGGTCATCATGTTTCTGCCTGTTCCAGCGAACGGCTCCATAATAGAATGGGTTACTTAATATGTATTCAACTGTACGCCCCTCAAAGGCAGCTCCACGCTTAGTTTTATATCCTAGGGCATTAAGCTCTCTGGCAATCTCTAAGTAGCTGAGTCCTGCAATATAGTCTTTATATATCTTTCTTACAATCACAGCTTCGGGTTCATATATGTAAGGTATGCCGGTATCCTTATTCATTCGGTAACCAAGTGGAAGAGAGGACTGGTAGCCACCTCTTAATGCTTTTTCTGTCATGCCACGTAGAACTTCTCCGGAGAGACGGATAGAGTAGTATTCATCCATCCATTCAATTATTCTTTCAATAAGACTTCCAAAAGGACCATCAATCAAAGGCTCTGATATGCTCACAACCTCAACGTGGTTCTTTTTCAATAAAGACTTATATACGATAGACTCTTCCTGGTTACGTGCAAATCGGCTGAATTTCCATACAAGAATGACATCAAAAGGGTGCTCTTTGCTTTTTGCCATTCCTATCATTTTCATAAATTCTGGTCTTTTATCAGCTTTCTTGCCGGAAATACCATTATCAAGATAGATATTACTTGCCAGAAGTGACATATTATTCTTTTTAGCAAAGTCTATCAGAAGACGTTTTTGTGCATCCGGAGAAAGCTCTTCTTGCTTGTCAGTAGATACACGGATATAAGCACATGCAGATTTCATATTAAGTATATCCTTAGCCATATTAATCATCCTTTCTGTAAAATATATGCAAGTTGCACCGGTGCAACTCAAAAATGGGTACAAAAATAACACCACTTGCAAAAGCGGTGCTATGAATGATATAATATGGCTTGTTCAGGGCGGTATTATATCATAAGCACAGCTTATGTAAGTATCGTGGTAAAAGCTCTTGTGTTGGTAGCACAGGAGCTTTTATTTTATTATAATTCTTTATGTGCAAATATCTCCACAATCTGAACATCCTTGCACTGCTTATCATAGTCCCTATTTTCAATGTGTTTCATTTCGTGATGATAAGATTGCATCAGTTGTTCCAGACAGTGACGTGAGTTAAGCACGATAGTATAAGTATCATCATTACAATGCATAGTATATGCCTTAATGGTAGTTGGCATATCTGCATAGATTATGTTAGTAGTAATTGTAATCATCCCCTCTGGTTGTTATTTCAATCCAAGTCCTTGTTAAGTATTCCAATATATTTAAATTTGTGGCATTTTATTTTCGTTTTTTCCAATTATTTCTTGATTGTTTTCTACGACATTTTCTATAATTATATTTTAGTATAAAGCAAGAATTATTTTGTTACATAGTTGCAGCAACTTCCTCAGTGACGTCATTATTGTTAAATATCCTATTAAACTTTTGATGATTGATTATAATTCCATTTTCATCAACCATTTCAGCAATTGTATATTTATAATTTCCATTTTTTAGCTCAAATGTTTCTGGATTATATCCGGAAGATGAAATTAGGTGAGAGATATCATTAGGATATTTAGAACAGTGTCGTCCTAGTTCGGTTGTAAAAACAACATATAGGTTCCTATATGGTATTTTGTAATTAAACAAATATAGAAGACTAATAAGCCGTCCTAATCCATTATATTCAGATATTTCTTGCAAGTTGATTCTATATTTTTGTAATTTTTTTATGTTTGTTTTATTAAGTGATATGTCATGTTTTGTTTTAAAAGAGTACATTCTATTTCCGTGAGCAGCCATATTTCTATAATCAAGAAAAAGAATAAGGGATTGCATAAATAACTGTTTTATTTCCTCTTGTTTAGCAACTTCTCTTGGTACACCATAAGCTATCATTATCACTTCTTCTTTGAGTTCAGGTTTAAGAATTCTTACTAAGTTGAATAACGTACTCATGTATATTTGTTTGAGTAATACCCAGGGAGGGACGTTACCATATTCCTTTAAATGGTATGTAACCGGAGGCTTTGGATGAGATATAGCATAGTTAAGTGAACCCAAAATACTACTTTTAGACCAATGTGGATTGGTTACTTTAACATTAATGTAATTTTTGGAATTGAGATAATTCTTATGTAAAGGACCATAATGTTTGGCGATTACATAAGAGACTATGCTTCTCATATGTTCTTCTAAATCAATAAGAGAAGACATTACCATTTGTCTAATAGCCCTATCAAATGAAAATAAGGAAAATATTTGTTCAAATGATATGCCAGGCTTATATATTTCATTGTGGTTATCTGTTTTTATTATATAAGATTGTTTATAACCATTAATTATTTCATAGTAATCGTGGGTTAAAAGCAAAAATTTAGCTGCTGTTTCGTCATTGAAAATTAAATGTCTTTCTTTAAGCAATTCAATCTGTTGTTCGATAGTTAAAAATTCTTGAGGTTTTTTGTTCATATATTTCTCCTAAATGCAAATAGAGGACCTGAGACATTACATCTCAAGTCCTCTATTCACAGCCAAACAAGTCAGCCATATCTTCTTGAGATATAATACCGTTTTTTGTTGTCATTGTCAATAAAAATACAAAAATAATTATCGTTTTATTTAATTGTATTTTTTATTAGTTATTTCCACATCTCCAACACATAAAAGGTTGGTTCAAAGCCGATAATTATTCATCTTCATCATCATCATCAAGAGAGTATGAGTTAGTATAGTTAGAATCAGAAGAAAGAGATTGACGATATTCGCCAGCTACCATTGTTTTGTTAAATTCTGCCGTTGGTTCTATTTCATCAACTATCTTTTCAAGCTCATCTATAGATATCTTGAAAAATTCCTTACGCATATTAACTTTATTTACACGCCTATCATTAAGTATTTCGTGCATCTTATTTTCAAGAGCTACAGCATCTTTAGAGAATATGAAGCTATGTACATCAAATTTAAAAGGAACGCTGGCGTTTCCGAGCTCATTAATTCTGTCTTGAGGTTCAAGCCTACGTGTCATACCTACTTTAAATACATCTTCACCAAAAGAGCCTAAGTTACTTATTATATAAACAGTACCGGCTTTACCATTTTGTAAGTTAGTTATTTCATCCTTTTTAATAATTACTTCACCTAATTGAGATTGAAGTTCAAGGATTCTTGCCTTGAGTTTATCAATTTCTGATTCATCAGTAGTATTTAACATAGTATCTTGCAACTTACTAATTTCAGTATTGAACTTTTCTTCTTCCTGTTGAATATGTTTCTTTTCACGTTCAAGAGCTTTATGTTCTTCAGCTTCCTGTCGCATTTGTTCTTTAAGAGCCATCTGTTCTTGCTTAGCTTGCTCACGTTTAACATAGTAATTATATTCAATTTTAACAGCATTAATAAAGAGATATTCTAATTCGCCTATGAACTTTGTAAGAGTACCAGCAATAGTCTGATTGCCTTCGCCAGCAATCTTAAGGTATTTTGCAGAAATATCTTTTACATGTTCGATTGCAGTATCTAGCTTTTCATATTTTAGTGCATATAATACATTCTGTAATTCAGCTCTTAATGCTATTACCATTAGGTTGTAGATAGCTTTATTAGCTTTGGTTGTATATCTGGCAGAATATTGCTTTAAAAGATTGTCTATAAGCTTTTCATTATCTTTATAAGCTTTTCGCAGACTCTTTATGTCCATACAATGTAATTTAAGAATTACTGAAGGAGCAATTTCTTCGGCATCTTCTAAATTACTTGTGCTTAATATGCAACTATTATAAGGAATTTCTAAATTTATGAAGTTATCAAATGCATAAGCAAAACTCTTATACAATTCTTTGGAACGTGATATTTTACGCTGCTGGGTTGCAAGAGATTTTTTTAGTTTATCATCCTGTTGTTGCAATTCATTAATTTCAGTTCTCAATTTATCAATTAATACATTATTACTCTGTATTTCTTCATTGAGAGAATCAAGGTTAGCTTTTGCTTCGTTTTCAGCAGAAGCAATCTTTGCGGCTGATTCCTGTTCTATTTGTTCAATCTTTTTCTTTGTTTCTATATATTCAGTAACACCTAGCTCATCACATGTTTGTTTCATTTCAGAATATTCCTGCGATAGTTGATTGTTCTGATTGAATGTTTGTGTGAATAGTTCTTTTTGTTTCTTATCATTTACAGCTTTTATGATAAGAAGAATAATGCCGATTATAGGCGGAATAATAAGAAACCAGCATGCACATAAAAGTGCAATAAACCAAGTGCTTAAGTACCATTTTTGTTTTGTGTTCATAATAAATATCCCCCTATTCTTCTCTATGTGCAAATATTTCAACTACCTGAACATCTTTGCACTGTTTGTCATAATCTCCATTTTCAATGTGTTTCATCTCGTGATGATACGCTTTCATAAGCTGCTCCAGGGAGTGCCTAGAGTTTAATACAATAGTGTATGTATCATCATTACAATGCATAGTGTATGCCTTAATTGTCACAGGCATATCAGCGTATACAATATTAGTATCCAATTTCTTTTCACCCTCTTACTGTTAATCGTTGTTGTTAGACATTCGGTCAATCATCTCCTTTACAAACTGAATATCTTCTTTTTTAACCTTGCGTGATGCATCAAAGAGAACTTTATAATCAGGGTTCTCATATAAGAACTGAGCCATATCTCTTGCATCATCATTGAGGTAGTAGGTATCTGGGATAACTTCTGTTGTTGTTTTTTTACCCAGAAGAAAATTCATATCTACATTAAAAGTATCTGCTATTAATTCAAGAGTTTCAAAGTTGGGTTCTCTTTCTCCTTTTTCGTACATTCCAATAGCACTTCGGGATATGCCAAGTTTATCTGCCATCTGTTGTTGTGTTAAACCACTTTGCTCTCTTATTCTTTTGAATATATTAGGAAAATCACCCATCTGTTTCAACTCCTTCTATTTAGTATAGTTTAATAATAACACGTTTTGTGGAAAAATCAAGAAAAATTCCACAAAATGTGTTGACACGGTTCGTGGCAAATGATATATTATAGCTAAGCCACAGAACGTGGCACGAAAGGGGTGATAATTTGAATGCTAAAAAGATTGGTAGCCGATTAGTGAAGTTGCGTGGAACTAAGTCGCAGTCAGAAGTGGCAAATGCAGTAGGAATAAGCGATTCGGCATTATCAATGTATGAATGTGGCGAGAGAATACCGAGAGACTCAGTAAAGGTTAAATTAGCTCAATACTATGAAAAGACTGTACAGTCTATTTTTTTTGATTAACGATGTCACAATTCGTGACATTATTTCCAAGCAAGTAATATACAAGGAGGTGAGAGCGTGAGAGAGAATACAGATGAATTAATAGACAAGCTGGCAGACAACATTGTTGGTGAGGTTTTAAATGAAACAGGCACTAAGGAAAATGAGCAGGAGTGTTTATCTGAAAGAATAGAGAATGCTGTTGGATTACAGGAATGGAGAAATTGGACAACAGGTGAATTAATAGTAGATGGCAAGTTATTTACTGGTGAAAGTGCTAAGAGAGCTACTCAGATTGTTAAAGCATTAGATGGTTTAACAATCCGAGAAGCTCAGGACTTGTTAGAGAGAGTAAATATACATTTACTTAACTTTGTAGTTACCACAGATAGATGAGATCAGCTTAAGGAGTGAAGAATGATAAAGAGAAAAAACACAATAATAGCAGCTTTAATATTAGGTGCATCATTAACAATGACAGGTTGTAGTGAAGCAGATAAAGTTAATTACAATATGTCAAAGCAGGCAGATTATTTTGAGTGTGAACGAAAAATAACAGTATACAACGCACGTACAGATAAAATCATTATGGAAGCAGAAGGCTATATGAGCATAAGCAATGATAGTGAAAATGAACTTGTATGTACGGTTAAAACCGGCGCAGATGAATACAGAAAGAATTACATATATCTCAATGATTACACAATGTATGTTGTTGAGGATATAACAGGAACACATTCAGACCCATATCATTACAAGATGTATTTTCATACAGAAAGTCTTATTGATGTGGATACAAGACCATAAAAAGGAGAAGATATGAACACAACAGCAGTAGCAATAACAACGATTATCTGCATAACAATATTAGTTTTATGCAGAGATGATAAGAAGAGGTGATATTATGGAGCATTTTAATTCAAGTGAAGCAAGAGCGGCACAGGATAAGTACTGTGAGGAGAAAGGTTATCCACACTTTGCACCAATGGGTGGAAGGTGCTGGAACTGTAACGAAGATATCTATAAAGAGATTGACCACGGCGGATATAAGACTGGTATTTCAGTTGAAAAGGCCGGCTCAACATTAGTAACAGGCTGTCCACATTGCCACAGGTCATATTGTGATTAAAAGCAGTAATCAGGACAATCAGCAGAAGCATATAAGACAGTAAGCTTCGATGAGGTGAAATAGATGAACATAGTAATAAAGATTATAGAAGGTGACAAGATTATCGATTATGAGTCGCTTTCGGATAAGAAGAAGAAGGAATATGGACAGAAACTTAATGAGCAGGCATTAGCGGCATTAGGGTATGTCAGAAAGAAGTAAGTTATGAGGATAACCGGGGAAATAATTGCATTTAACAAGAGAATCAATGCAGCTATTGCAGATGGAAGAATCGAAGATGCATCCAAGTGGATGTTAAGGCTTCACAGGCTGGAGTGTAAAGCAGGTGTTCCAATAGGTGATTACAGATTAAGAAATATATAAAAAGAGCTGCGGTGAGCTAGTAGCACTAACAACACCGCAACTTAATAAAAAACATCAATTATAGTGTAGAACATTTAGGAGTAAAAAGCAATGTGGAATTACAAATGTTTACATTGTGGCGCAAGACTGGACCCTGGCGAAAAATGTGATTGCCAGGATGAAAGGCAGCGTTACTTAAGACAGTTTAGGATGTCTGGGAATGGACAGTATCAGTTTATATTTGGAGGAATGAATGATGAGAAAAAACATAACAATATCAGTCAAAGAGTATAAGAAACTCATAAAGAAAAGTATTCAGATTAGCATATTAAAAGATAAATTTAGTAAAGAACAGTATGTGTCATCAGATGAGGTAAAGATTATATTAGGAATTAACGAGGAGGAAAAAATAAATGGATAACATGATACCAATGGGGCAGCAGATGGCTGCTCCTAAGACATCACAGACAGAGATGATGATAAGCAGACAGGCACAGGAAGTTCAGGGAGCTATAGTAATGGCTAAGAAGTTCCCAAGGGATGAATATGCGGCTATGGAGAGAATAAAAAGAACGTGTCAGAGAGCTACTTTAGCAGAACAGGCGATATATTCTTATCCAAGAGGTGGACAGACGGTTATGGGACCATCTATAAGGCTTGCAGAAGCGCTTGCTCAGAACTGGGGTAATATTGATTATGGCGTTATAGAGCTTGAACAGAAGAATGGTGCATCAGAGATGATGGCGTATGCATGGGATCTGGAATCAAATACAAGAGTAACCAAGATATTTACAGTAGAGCATAAGAGAGACACTAAGAAGGGTACATATCAGCTTACAGATAGTAGAGATATCTATGAGGCGACAGCTAACTTTGGTGCAAGACGAATGAGGGCATGTATTCTTGGAGTTATACCAGGAGATGTTGTAGATATGGCTGTTGGAGAGTGCAAGGAAACAGTTAGGAAAGGAATAGGCAAGGAGCCTATTAATGAAAGAGTAACTAAGCTTATAAATGCATTTAAAGCAGAATTTAAAGTTACAAGAGAGCAGATAGAGAAGTATGCGGAACGCAATTGTGCGGATTTCGGAGAAGATGAATTTATTAACTTAAAGGGAGTATATAAGGCTCTTAAAGATGGACAGGCTAAAGCTGAAGAGTATTTTCCAATAGAAGAGGAAGTCCCTAATCCTATGGGAGGTACTGCAGATGTTACTAACAAGTGAGAATTATTATAGTACAGAAGCGGACAGGGAGTATTTAAGTGTATCGCAGTATAAGAATTTTGTGGGTTCACTTGGTCGTCCGGGATGTGAAGCTTATGCATTGGCAAAGCTTAATGAAGAGTGGGTTGAGAATATGGAAGATTCTGATGCACTTATGGTTGGTTCTTATGTTGATGCACATTTTGAAGGAACTCTTGATATATTCAAAGCACAACACCCATGCATGTTTAAGAAAGATGGTTCCCTTATGGCTAAATATATTAAGGCCAATGAAATGATTAACAGATGTGAACGTGATGATTTATTTATGGCATATATAAGTGGTGAGAAACAGGTAATAATGACTGCTGACATGTTTGGTGCTAAATGGAAAATTAAGATTGATAGCTATATCAAGGATAAGTGCATTGTTGACCTTAAGACATGCCAGAGTATAACCAAGACATTCTATCATGCTGATGTAGGTAATATGAATTTTCTGCATGAATGGGGATATTACATTCAGGGAGCTGTTTATCAGAGAGTTGTCGAGATTAACACCGGAAAAAAGCTTCCATTCTTTATAGCAGCAGTATCAAAGGAAAAAGAGCCTGATATACAGGTTATAGCATGTGAGCAGTCTCTTCTTGATGATGCTTTAGCAGAAGTTGAAAGTAATGTACCTAAGATATTAGCACTTAAGAATAATGAAATAGATCCTATAAGGTGTGAGCAATGTGATTATTGCAAACATACAAAGGTCCTTAAAGTGCCAATATGGTCAAGTGATTTGATAGGTGAGGTATAAGATGAAAACAGATAGTGTAGTAACGAGATATTCAGGTTATTGTGCATTATGTGGAAAGCCTACACAGACAGAACATCATTTACTATTCGGTATAGGAATCAGGGAGCTTGCAGAAGAAGATGGAATAAAGATACCTATATGTGATGCTGAACATAATATGGCAGGCGGTACAAGGCAGATACATGATAACAGCGTTGCTGAAAAGCTTAGTAAGATTGCTGGTCAGTTAGCTTGGGAGAAAGAATATTATCATAAATTATATGGATATGAGAACGATCCAGCTAGAGAAGCATTTAGGAAAAGATATGGAAGAAGTTATCTGTGACAGTATAATCTCACACAATCTACGTTGTCACAGAAATACATATAAGCCCTGTGGTACATACTTCCACAGGGCGGAAAGGAGCTGGATGCTCTATACATTTACAATCAAGGGTACGCTTCCAGGATTAAACGAATACCTGAAAGCAGAAAGAAGCTTCCATAACAGGCATAGCACAGGCAATGATATGAAGCAGCAGTATCAGATGATAATATCTAATGCTATAAGGCTTAATCTTAAGCGTACCCATATAAATAATCCAGTCCAGATTAAATACACCTTCTATGAGCCTAACAGAAAGCGTGACCTTGATAATATAGCAGGGGTTGCACATAAGTTCATACAGGATGCACTTGTTAAGTGTAAGGTGCTTGATAATGACGGCTGGAATAACATAGTAGGCTTTGAGGACCATTTCTTCATAGATAAATATAATCCACGTATAGAAGTGGTGCTGGAAGAGGTGAAGCCGTGAATACAGAGCAGAGAATCGACTATATAAAACAACTGAACGGGTTTGAAAGGTGGCTCGAAAGTCATTACTTGCCG
>ULMC01039325.1_pt1 | contig 12077 bp, 12 predicted proteins | sample 1951541 | NCBI WGS metagenome assembly ULMC01 (sample SAMEA4835539, study PRJEB28245) | human gut metagenome | biome: gut microbiome; material: fecal sample | place: Denmark | collected 2008 | reverse complement strand
AATTACATCCAATTAAATCAACAGTTACGCATGTAACAGTAAGGAGATAGTTTATGAATTCAGAAATGGCCAAAAATAGAATAGGTGAAGTAATTCGTATTGATACTGTTACGAGTACACAAGCTGATTTCTTAGCTACTCATGTGCCTGTTCAAAATATACATATAAGAAAAAAGTGGGATAGTAAAACAGACAAAGTTATGTCCGAAGAGAAAGTATTTAATAAATATGTTTTAAATACTGAAAATGAGCATCAGTTTATTATAGTGATAGGTTCAAGTGGTGCTGGAAAATCACACCTTATTAGATGGTTTGCGGCTAGACTGGAGCAGGCGGCTCCAGAAAATGAAGTTGTTCTTTTTGTTCGCAGAAGTGACAACAGTTTGAAAGGAACAATAAAGCAATTACTGGAGTTGCCTGAAGTTGCCAATATACCGAATAAAGCGGTGTATGATAGGTTGGTGCGAGCTACATCAACGATTGATAATAAGAAGCTTAAAGATATGATATATCAAAATTTCATTGTTGAAATCAAAAATGATGAAAATGATGAGATTTTAAGTAATAACGAAAAGAAGAGATTAGTTGAACTCTTACAATACGAACAGTTTCAGTTAAAGCTAATGGAAGAAGAAGGGGCGATTGATCGTATTTATCAAAAAGTAGCCGAAAATGAAACTGGTGATAGCAGAGATGTAATGGCATTGTTTGAAACTTCAGATTTTGAAGTGGATGTTAATTTTTGTGATGACATGTTTACCAATGGTGCAGCAAAAAATGCTATGAAAATGGCAAATGCCATTCTTGCTGATGATGAAATGCCAGAAAAATTAGCTGATTATATGAACACACTGGTAAATAAGGTTATTCAGACATGTGCTGGATTGGAACCGGGAGACTTTGAACAGGTCTTTGTTGAAATTAGAAAAGAGATTAAAAGACAAGGGAAAAATCTCACTTTATTGATTGAGGATGTTACTGCGTTTACAGGTGTAAATGTTGCACTGCTGAATGTTTTGACTACTGAACATACTGGTATGTATGATAGCCAAGAACTTTGTAGAATTTCCTCTATTGTAGGAACAACTGAAAAATATTTTAACGTCAACTTTATGGATAACCATAAGGATAGAGTAACGCAGTTCTTTGTTATACCAAATGACGTATTCGGTGAAGACCAGAATTCACTATATGAATTTGTAGGTAGATATTTGAATGCGATGTCATTGCGTAGCGATATTCTAGATGAGTGGGCTAAGAATGGTGCATCCATGAAAGAGTATCCTATTCATAGAGGCGAGGAAAAATCTACTTGGGATACAATAGAAATTGCAAAGGGTAAGGAATTATCGTTATTCCCATTTACAAAAAAAGCAATTACGAATCTGTACATGTGCATTTTGCAGCCGGATTATAGAACCCCTAGATATCTGTTAAGAGATGTTATTGAGAGGGCTATGAGAAATTATCTCTTTAAAAAGGAGAGCTTTCCTGAATTTGCGATTGAAAGGATTAATGATATCCCGTTTGAAAGTCTATATGTAAGTACATATATACATCAGCAAGTTGAAGAAAGTCAGGCAGATAGAGTCGAAAGATTCATAAGAGTTTGGGGTAATGCATCAGATCTGGAGTATGAAGAAAATGGCACAAAATATTTAGGTGGAATGCCAATTGGATTCTTTGATGATTTAGGAATTCCAACGTTTTCAGGGAGAAAAGGTGATAAGCCGGTTAAATCGCCAGTAGAATCCATAACAGAACCACAAACTGGTCCAGATATTACGCCATCACCAGAACCTGTTACACCGAAAGTTGATCCAGCAATGGCGGACTTTTTACTTGGACAGAGAACATTACAAATTTGGATTGATGGTGGAGAACTAAATGTAGGTGCTACAACAAAAGATGTTGTGAATATTACAAAAGCTAGAGATGAAATAAATAAAAGATTCTTGATATCTGCAATTAACTGGCAGGTAGAGGGAGTGTCCCTTGATAATTTGAATCGTGTAAAAGCAACAAAGGATTTTATAGGATTTGAAAGGCAGAAAAGAGCTGCCAAGAATGCATTGACGATTTTGCCAGCAGATAGAGAAACGCAGGGTGTGTTAGAAGCATTTTTAGCATATGTAACACTAGGAAATGGAAGCTGGAATTTTGAAAATTCAGCAATGATGGTGTATCGTGTTCAGACCTGGGTTGAAAAGTGGAAAAAAACAATTATTGAAACTGTAAACATTTTTGAAAATCAATCAGTAGATTATCAAGATTGTGCGATTGCTACTGAAATGATACGAGAGATAATGCAAGGTGTATTTACAGGAACAAAAATTGATGGTATTCCGACAACAAATCTGATGGCTAAAAATCTGAAAAAACCTGTACAAAACTCACATTGCCCAGAGTGGAATTCGCTTGTAAGTATGCTCTTGAATAACGAAGAAAAAGTAAAAGATGTGATTACGCAGTATTACAATATTATTCAGGGTAATCTGAAGTCATCACAGGTGTTTATTAGAGCAACGGAATTTAATGCAGATGTACGCAAACTTCAGAAAGCAAAACTAGCAATACCGGATGAACAGATTTTGTTAAATGATCCAATTCCACAACGTCGAGAAATCCGTGAAATATATGAAAAGATTTATACACGTATATCTAAAGTTGCTGAGTCAGAAAAAGAAAAGGCAAAGAGGTTACTGGAGCAAATCGGAACACATCTTGATTATGAGGATATTGATGACGAAGATATAGAGGACTTGATTGATAAAGTTAAGGATTTTTATGAGACAGCAAGTAATTCTTTGGTCAATATTCATGGAAATATTCAGGTGTTAGATGGAATAAAAAAAGATGCTAAAACTATATCGGTAGCTTTTGGTGAGGTTGAAAAGGGAATTGAAAGTAAAGATGATTTAGATGCATTGCTAATGTTTTCTAAAGATCCTTTATCAAAACTTGAACGAATTTTATCAATGTTGCAGACTGTTCAAAAAGATATTGAATATGTTGCACGAGATGTTGAAAAAAGAAAAAGCAATATTTTTGTAGATAATGGTGGTGACTTAAGCACGAGGTATGAGGAGTCGCGTAATAAGATTGAATCAGATAGTAAGACTGTTATGGATTGGAAGGTGATGTAATGCTAGTAGATTTATTAGATCAGAGCATAATTGCTATGAAAGAAATATACGAATTAGAAAAATCTTCTAATGATGTACAGAAACAGGAAAAAAACGATAAGATTTTTTCAAATGTTGTAACCGAAAATCATCTGATGGTTCATGCAGTGACAAACAGTATGACGCAATTGGGATTTGTTATATCACAGGAAACTAGAGCTAAGGTTATAGGATTGCTTAAATCATCAAGTGATGCTATATCAAGAGGCTTGGTACAGGAAACGACAGCTAATTACCTACAAAAGGAAGTATTTGCTATAAAGAAGGCAATACTTCAAGAATGGTCTGATTATTATCATAAAGTAGCTGACCAAAAGACATATATGCTTCAAACGATTAAGGGTATTGCACCACAGAGAGAAAAAGTAGATTACGCTTCCAATAAAATTAAATTGGGGGCTTCTTGGGATTTTAAACAGGATAATCTGGACAAGATGGAAAAAGGTTTGCTGGAAGCAGACGAGATAATCAATAGTTTAGGTTTTGGCGAAGATGGTGCTGAAATTCTTGGTTTTCTCAAGAAAGTGGCATCTGGTAAGGCGAGTGTTCATGACTTAACACCAGATATATTAAACTGGTTAATGGAGAATAACATGACATCTAAACTTGCTGTTAGCTTTAAGTAAAGGTGGTAATGAATCGTATGGATTTAAAGGACACACATTTATGTGAGTTTTCTTATCACAATATTACAAGAAGTCAGATTTCGATTGATAAATACAACGGTATGAGCAAGCAGATTGATATACCGGAAAAGATTTCAGGACAAGAAGTAGTTGAGATAGGAGAAAAAGCGTTCTCAAATAATTTAATAATAGAGTGTATACAACTACCTGATTCAATAATAAGTATCAATAATTTTGCTTTTTTTGGTTGCCGTAATTTAAGAAAAGTAAAATTTGGATTAGGTATCAGAAAAATTGGCGATAATGCATTTGCTGAATGTGAGTCACTGCAAGACATACAGATTCGTTCGGAAATGGATTGTATAGGAGTTAATGCATTTACGTTATCAGGCATTGAATCTGTTGAAATAAACACAATAAGAGATTTGCAAGAAGAAAGCTTTTCTCTGTGCAGCAGATTAACGTCTTTTTCAGTGAAAAATGTTGATGAAATCTCTGAAAATTGTTTCTTACACGATATATATCTGGAGAGTGTGAGAATGGAAGAAAAAGCTGAAATTTCGGACAGTGCATTCGCAGATTGCAGAAGATTATCAGATGTAGAGTATGGTAAATGGAACTTTTTGGATATTGAGGATATATTTATTTCTGATGTGCCGATGTATAAAATGGAAAGACCATTTTTAAGAATTAAGGTAATACTTAAGAATGAACCAAGATTGGAGAGTGAGATTGTAATGGAGAAGGCGAGAAGGTTATATGAGTATATTGCAGAACACTCTGATTTACAGAAGGCAATTTCAAGTATTATACCCGATGAAATCATCAATAATATTCTGAATGGTTCCCTACCAGTGTTTCCGCATGAGGATATTGGTATAGCTGTTGATGAGAGTGAACTTATTCATTATGTGGATCATGCAGTGTTATATAAAGAGGTTGGAGATGGACAGTATATGTCCATTAAAGGAAAAATATATCTCTTTTCTAACAAAATTGGATTTTATGGTGGAAGTGACACGCATGAGATTTTGTTGGATGATATTGCAGCAGTAATGGAATTCGCAGGAAGCCCAACAATATTAGAAGTGCTGACCAATGGAGAAAACCTATACATATCGACTCCAAATACGGATATGTTATTCAAAACTCTGCATACTATTGAGTCTTCAAATAGTGAAGAGGATATAGAATATACGAAAATAGAGATCACCATTGAAAAAATGATTGAAGGGGCAGACTTGAATTCATATATTTTCTATTTTGAAGATGTACAGCATAGTCAAATAAAAGAAGATATGGCAAAACAAATTGGTATTCTTATAGAAAAGTTACACAAACTTAGTGCCGCCCTGGAAAAATATCCTGATAAGGTAGAAGGTACACATAGATTTTCAACGTATTATTTACCAGAAACATTAAGATTGATATTTGCATATCAGCAGTATTTAATGGCAGGGGTATCAAAAGACAAGATTGACAGAGTATATGATAAGGTTATGGAATCAATTGATACAGTAATAGTGGCTGTAGAAAGTAAAATTGATAGCATATATCAAGTGGCAACAATGGATACCGTGGCTAAAGCAAATGCGTTGCAAAAAATAATGGGACAAGATGGATATATAAAGGGCGATGGCCCATTAAAACACTAATGTGTGAATTGAAAGGAGACCAGCTATGGAAAATCAAACAAAACCAACATTAACATTGAATCCGGAAGAGGAGAAGCAGTCTAGTGTCTTACAAGATGGTGTTCCAGTGAGACAGACAGTTCAACCGATTGTACAGACACAGACTGAATATAGTGCCGGTTCTATAGATGAGAGTATGCTTAGTAATGATGAAAAGGAAATGGTAGCACAGTTCGCAAATGAGATTGATATTTCAAATGCAAAGCAGGTAATTCAGTACGGTTCGAGTGCACAAAAAAGTATTTCAGATTTTTCTATAGATATTTTGGGAAAAGTAAAAACCAGCGAACTCGGAGATGTGGGAGATGCATTAAAGGAATTAACTGTTGCGTTAGATGCAACCACAGAGCCTGAAAAGAAAGGAATTTTTGGGATTTTCCAAAAAGCAAAAAGAGGAATCGATTCTATTAAGGCTAATTATGCCAAGGCAGAAACGAACGTTTCAAGAATTGAAAAGGACTTGGAAAAGCACCAGGTCGTTTTGACACAAGACGTAGAAATGTTTGAGCAAATGTATGACCTAAACTTACAGTATTATCGCGAATTGACCATGTATATTATTGCGGGTAAAAAGGCATTGGATAAGGCGAGGGGAGAGCAGCTTGACACTTTGAAGATGAAAGCTGAAACATCACAGATGCAAGAAGATGTTGAAAACTACAATAAGTACGTTAATTTGTGCAATCGTTTTGAAAAGAAGCTACATGATTTAGAGCTTACTAGAGTAATCGCAATGCAGGTTGCACCTCAAATTAGATTGTTACAAGACAATGATCAAGAAATGTTGGAAAAAATACAATCATCTCTGATTAATACAATCCCATTGTGGAGACACCAGATGGTTTTAGCACTTGGCATTGAACATACTCAGAGAGCTTTGTCTGCACAAAATATGATAACTGAAAAAACCAATGAACTGTTAACTAGAAATGCAGAGACTTTGAAAATGGCAACTGTTGAAACTGCAAAAGAAGCGGAACGTTCAGTTGTGGATATTGCGACATTGAAGAAATGTAATCAGCAGCTTATTTATTCAATTTCAGAAGTTGTTAAAATTCATGAACAAGGGGCAAAGAAACGTCAGGATGCGGAAGCAGAACTTGTAAAGGTTGAACAAGAACTTAAGCATGCTTTGTTAGAGGCTGGAAGTAGATAAATGACATGTTTGAATATGATCAAGATTACATTAATTATTATGGCGTACTTTATTTTTGTGATAGCATCAAGAAAAACAGGAAAAACAACCGGTAGGAAGGAATTCGCATATGGCAGGATGGAATCTAAAAAATGGATACATAACTGAGTACGGTGTAAGTGAGGAGAAAATTTGGTCATTGTTTAATTATGTATTTTCAGATGCTTGCAAGAAGAGGAATACATATAAATTTGGCGTGATAAAATCTTTGCTTGACTGTGTATTTTCTGGAGATATGATTAATCAAGGTGTTTGGTATAGCTATGATGATATATTTGGTCACTTTACAAATAATTATTGGAATTTAGTTGTGAAATATGAATTGAGACAAATGAGAAAAGATGGAAAATCGGAATTTTCAAGAATTGAACAGATATTAAAAGAAGTAATCAACAATAATCCTATATTGACTAATTTCGAATTCGAGTCGCTTGATTCCAATATAAAGAAAAAAGTTATAAGACTAGTAACCGTTGAATGTAAGAGATATGTTATAGGTGCTTTGTATGATGATTTTGATGGAATAATATACGGTTTTGATTTAAATGATACAGGGATTGTATTAAATCCATGTGTGTACAATTTTATGTTGAAATACAAAACGGAATTAGAAAAATTAAATTATTATGCATGGGCACGTTTCCTTGAACAAATAAATGATGATAATGTGTTGGTACGAGTGATAGATAAATTAGAGTTGGCAACGCCACGAAGAGAAGATTTGTCAGTTTATAGAGAGATATTAAGAATAGAATTTGAAGAAAATACATGCTTTTATTGTGGAAAAGAACTTGAAAATAATATACAGGTAGACCATTTTGTTCCATGGTCGTTTGTCAAAGATGATAAACTTTGGAATTGCGTGTTGTCATGTGCAAGATGCAATAAAAGAAAGAGTAATAAGTTACCTAAGCAAGATTTCCTTATGAAAATAGAAAAGAGAAATAATAGTATTCGTGTGAATGATAATAGTATTGTTCAAATAGATTTTGAAGGGTATTCGCAGGATCTTCTGACCAAAATATGGAAATATGCAAAAATGAGTGGACTAAAAGAATATGAAATTGATGAATGCAAGAAAACAAGCTGATAAAAATTACTGCTAATGGAAAAGTGATGAAGAAATAGATGATTGACAAGCATTATTTGTGGAAAATGATTATAAAGGTTGAGATTATATGAAGATATATCATACACTGGGAGGAAGTTACCTTGTTCACGGGCGAGAGTTCCCTATTGGAACCGTTGTACTAGAATTGGATGATGGTATCAATGTGGCATGTTGCAGATTTAATACACCAAGAAATGAAGATTTAGCTGTCTGGGTATATATTCCGGGTAAGATAAAATGGCAAAGGTGTATGCTGAAAAATCAGTATACGGAGATGCTGTGGGACTATTACAGAAAGAATAAGAAAAAAATAATTCCAAAACATATATCTATGAAGACACACAAAAAAATAAAGGAAAAGAAAAATAAAGGGACAAAACCAAAAGTTATTCCCAAGAGTGTCAAATGGGCGGCAACACATCCGTATCAAGGTGGTAGAGTTTCTCCGAGGTAGTTGATTGGGATGACGCAATTTTAAATGCAACTGATAGTTGCTAAATATGCAGAAAAAGATCGGCATAGTTGGTAGTGTAGGTAATGCCATTTTGATATTCTATAAATAATAAAATCAATGATGAATGGAGGATATGTTATATGGCATTAAACCACAATATAGCAATCGAAAGAAAAAAATTGAAGCTGACACAAGAGCAATTGGCAGAGAAGTGCAGTGTCTCTCGGCAGGCAGTCACAAAGTGGGAAAGTGGAGAAAGTGAGCCATCCATAGCTAAACTTAAAGTATTGTCTAAAGTATTTGATATAAGCATAGACGAGCTTATTACCGGAAGAAAACATAAATGTGTTGTAAATGGTGATTATGAAAATAAAATTACGGGTCATATAAAATTACTTACAATGATGGCACATGATTTGACGTCTGATTATATGCCTATGTATGATGAATCATGGAGATTAATTATGCTTGAAGAGTTATATGATGTAATAAAGATGTCATATGTGGATTGTGATGGAGACATCAGACAGCAATATCTTATAGATAATACGAGCACGGATGAAAGAGCCAAGATTGTGAAATTATTGACGACTAACAGAGCGTTTGCAAAAGATCTGTTTCAGGATTATATAGATGGGAAAAAAGAGATAACCGATATTTTTAGTATGCTGATTGAACGAATAAAAGAGCAGCAGGCTATTGCCTCAAAAAATATCGATAAGAAACAGGATAGTACTGTGGCTCAATTGTATTATAGCATTCATAGACTTGTGCAAAGCATGAGTTCTTTTGCAGAATATAGTGATAGTAAATTACAGCAGATCGTTCAAGAGCTTCAAGATATTATAGATGGGTTGGACCGTAATACATATATTGGTAGATTTATTGCATTTTACATGGAAAATGTGCGAGCTGCATGGAATGATAAATGTATAAATAGGCTGGAGGAGTTAAATACTGATTGGGTTAATTTACAATCGTATGTATGGAGTAAGATAGAAATATGATAACGGCAAAGAGCTGGAGCACATCGCTCCAGCTCTTCACTCTTCTACATGAAATACATCCTCAACCAGCAGGTTGAAATATGCGGATATCCGAAGCATAAACTCAGCGGATGGAGTGCCTTCGCCACGTTCAATACGACTGATGGTTCTGGTACAGAAGCCTGTTGCAGCTGCAAGATCATCCTGAATGATGCCACGGCTTTCGCGGATTTCTTTTAAGTTGTTGACAACTGCCATTTCAATCACTTCCTTGTGGTTTTCTAAGTTTGTCTTTAAATCAAAGTATAGCGGAACATATGTCCAAAATAATGTGCATGGATTTGATGATTCATTATTTAGATAGATAAATCTGTGGCTTTGCCAGTTCCTACGACCTTTCCAAATACATCAAAACGATCATTTTCACTGACACGGATGGGTGCATATTTTTTGTTTAGTGATACAAGGAAGATACCCTCCTTGTCTTCTCGTAGTTTCTTGATATAGGCATCTCCATTTAGGGAGAATATGCCGATCTCACCATTTTCAACAGTTTCCTGTTTGATTACCCATGCAATGTCTCCGTCATGGAATTCAGGTTCCATACTGTCGCCGCTGATCTTTACACCGAAAGAAGTGTTTTCAGGCAGCAGAGCTTCATCTATGTTAAGAGTCCTGCTTGGACCATCTTCAAGGAAGTTTCCAGTACCAGCAGATACTGCATTTTCGTATACCGTGATGGTTCTGTGAAAAGGAATGATCTGACATACGTGCTTTTCGTATTTGCCAGAGGCATGCAAAAGGCTGATATAGTCGAGAGCCTTTAGTTTCCCTTCTTCGTTCAATCCGTCAAACAGATTATATGGATTGCTTCCAAAGTATGCTTCGTATATGTCTTCAATCTGAAGAATCTGACACAGCGACAGGAAGAGTGATATGCCGGGCTCAGTGGCATTCTGCTCCCATTTGGAGACTGCCTTTCTGGTGAGATTAAATCCTTTTGCCTGGAGTTTAGTGGCAAGATCTTCCTGTGATAGTCCTAGTTTTTTCCTATTTTCAGATATGATTTGTCCTATGAAATGCATATTTACGCCTCTTTTCTATTCGAATTTGGTTTCTTGTTTCCCGTATAGTATATATCAGAATGAAATATCATGCAAGTGCCAAATCTCCAAACAAGAGCAAACTGGACACATGCGTCGGTTGACGGTCGCTTGATGAGAGCATTATACTGAAACACGAAAGAAACACTATATGAGTTATACTATGAGACTGTCATAGTCTGGAAAGGAGGAAGACCATACGGTTCATCCACATGGATACTTTGGATAAGGGCATATTGCTCTACTTAACGGTGCACAAGGTGGCTTTGACACTTTGGCATACGCGATTACTGCCAGATGGCAGGTAAAAGGAGGATATTTTAAATTATGTATTATGATTTGAATGAGAAAACGACAGTTGTGTATATGTTTATTTGCGATTTTAACCGGGAACATGGGTATTCTCCGACAGTCAGAGAGATAGAAAAGCATGTAGGACTTAAATCCACATCAAGCGTTCAGGCATATCTTAGAAAACTGGAGGAATGTGGCTATATTGCAAGACTCAAGGACTGCCCACGTACAATTAAGATTTGTTAGTGATATAGGCAGGAGGTTAAGACAATGAGGTACACATGTATGATTGATGGCAGAGAAAGTCATCTATATTACGAGGATAATAATTTATGGTTTGTAGAGGGAAGAGCCTGACCTTGATGTATCATGGTCAGTTGGCTTCAAAGATCAGCATTTACCGGGGCATACGAGAGGTATGCGCGGAACTCCCGGCAAGCAAGCTTGCAAAGGTGATTCCCTTTTCCTTTTCAAGTACAAAGAGAAGGTTTTTGTATTTAGAAAGGAGCTTAACTGTAATATGAATAATAAAGATGTGATTGAGATACGCTGCAGACAATGTAAGAAGCTGATGATGAACTATTATGTGTGTGGAGATGATTCTGAGGTTGCACTTCAAGGTATAGGAGTGAAATGTGACAGATGTAAACGTGTGATGATTCTGAAGAAATATACTGAGGGTATGTTGATTAGCCGTCTGACAGATGGCGCTTTCAGAATCTGATGTGTGAAAATTGAATAATAGCCCACCTGATACGGGCACATCGGAAGATGGCAGCACCAAAGACGCAGGGGAAAGCAACCAGACTGGATCTGGCTTTCTCTTAGCGTCTTTTTTTATGCAAGTGTGGCGATTCTTATTTAAATATGAAAACAATCCGTTTCTGGTTGCCAGAACGACGATCAGAAAGGATGTAGAAAATGAAGAGAGAAGCAAATTCAGAAGAAAAGCAGATGATGATGGAGGTTGGACAGAGGATACAGGATATCCGTATTGAAAATGAGGTGACAGGGGCACAGCTTGGAGCCTGTCTTGGAATAAATGGAAATCAGGTGTCTCGGATTGAGACAGGAGTTGCCAGATGCTCTATCTATCAGCTTGTTTTGATATGCCAGGAATTTGGCTGTTCTGCTGATTACCTTCTATTTGGGAAGAAGAATACTGGGATGTCCAAGGAGCAGACGGAGCTTATTACCAGATTGTATGAGAGTATACAGAATCGTCCTTGAAAGATGAAACGATGAAGAAGGTTCACTTTTGCAGGGAGTACTTTGAAAGAGCAGGTACAGTATGATAAATGCATACCAGCCAGGACGCTGACTGGCACAAAAAGCGGATATGAGTGCACAAATATCGGTTTCAAATTCTACAGAAAGAAGGAAAGCGATATGCGATTGACAAGAAGTAATGTGAATGAGTTTAAGAGAG
>ULMC01049060.1_pt1 | contig 12197 bp, 19 predicted proteins | sample 1951541 | NCBI WGS metagenome assembly ULMC01 (sample SAMEA4835539, study PRJEB28245) | human gut metagenome | biome: gut microbiome; material: fecal sample | place: Denmark | collected 2008 | reverse complement strand
TTCATTTGCTTCAATTAGATCTAAATTAACACTATGAAGATTTAAATATTTAAATGCAAACTCAAGTATTAATTTAATTGCTTCTGTACCATAACCATTACTTCTATATTCATCGTCTCCAATAAATATTCCAAGAGTAGCACATCGTGGTATCCATTTGTAAATTAACAAGCCCAACTGAACCAATTAATTTATTTGTTTTGATATCTATTATATTGAAATCTCTTGTTTCTGTTTTTCTTGCTGTTCTATCTAACCATTCTTTCTCATTTAAATATGTTGTTATTTCACTACTTCTACCTGTATAGTCTGTTACATTAAAATCATTCATCCATCCTGTAAACTTATCAAGTGCTTCTTCTGTGTATGCCACAGGTGACAAATATATCCTATCTCCTACTATTTTTTTATAATACTCCATTTTTAATTCCTCCTATCTTATTATTTCATGCTTGAAATATTGTTCTTGAAATTCAGTTAATGCGTTTATCGCGTCATCACTATATTCTTTATTTTCTGGTACAATAATTAATTTATCATCATTATCATTAGTTCTATGAATAATTGCTATACATTTACCTGTATATTCTTTTACAGGCTCAAATACTCCTAAAAGATAGCAATCAAATTCTTCACCATCACCACTTATAGTACCTTCTACATATCCATAATTAACTGGATATATAAATCCATGACGAGGATGTTTACTTCCAAGTTCACGATCAATTTTAATATTTATTGTTTTACCAATATATTCTTTATTATTCACGTTTACTCTTTTCTAAGCCACATGTACATACCATCTTCTGCAATTTCTTTTTTAACTTTGAATCCAAATTTTGAATAAAAATCTTGTTTTCCTGGTGCTGATAAAAGTTGTATCATCATTTCTTCATTATCTTCTAAATCACTTTTAATATAATTAAGTATACTTTCAATTAATATTGTTCCATATCCTTTACCTCTATATTCTTTTAAGACAACAACATCCATTATTAATCCAGCATATCCACCATTAGTAACAAAACTTGCCATGCCAACTGTTTTACCATCTAAAACGTATTTAACATTAATACCTTTTTCTAATGATATTTTGACAAGTCTTTCACTTGGTAATTTCCAACCTACATCATTAAGTAGCATTTTATATTCTTCAAAAGTAAGTTTATTATATTCTATCATGGATCCTCCTTCACTATATTATAGTAACTTGTTTTTCTTAACACTATTGTACACAATTTATATACAAAATAAAAGACATAACTTAATATGTCTTAAATAAATAATAAAATCATTAATAATCCTTCAATTTATACATTCTTTTAAATCTAAAAAATATTATATTTAATATAATTAATACTACTATTGATATAGATATTACTAAAATATCATCAAATTCAAAATATAAAAGGTATGATAATAAAACAGATACAATAGTAGCAACAGTATTACTTTTAACAATATTATTTATAGTAATTGATAATATAGATATAGAAATAATATATAAAAATGTTAATAGATAATAGCTTACACCTATATTATATCTAAAACTACAAAATAAATTTAACATAAATATTAATAATAATTTAATCAATATAATATATAGAAATATAAAAAATATTTTTCTTACAATCCATTTCTTACTCTTTTCTCTTACAATTATATATTCTTTAAGATCTTCAAGTTCATGATTGAAATATGTGATAGAAAAATATACAAGATAAACTATACAATACATATTATATAAAACAGATATATTTGTAGAAATCTCAGCAAAAGGATAACCAATTAAACTAATATAATATTGATTATTTATACTAAAATCATTAAACTCAATATAGTAACTAAAGTATTCTATTATTAAAATTGCAAATAATAATATTATCCATATTTTATCTTTAATAATTCTTTCTTTTATTAAACATAACTCTACCTTCATATAATATCTCTCTTCTTTTTAATAACATAATTAAATATTAATTTAACTATTCCAAATAATATTAATATAACTAATGCAGTATTAATTACATCCATATAAAAAGTACCATATATAAGTTCATTAGTCAAATAATCTTGAGGTATTATAACAATCTTATATTTATTAAAAAGTGTATCTCCAAATATAGAAATCATATAAAAAATTATATTTAAAAATAATACAATCAATGATAGATATTTATTATCAAATAATTTTAATATAAAAACAATATTAATTATCGCAGTTAATATAAATCCATTTCTAATTGTTATATAAATATTATAAACAAGTAAATTAATATTATATACATTATGTACCCCTATACTTCTTCCTTCAAATGAAAACATAAATGATATAGTTAATATCGTTAATACATATATAAGATAAAAATATAAAGTGTAAAGTGTTATATCTTTAATTGAATTTTTTACGACTTTTTTAAAATCAGCCTCTCTAGTTATGAAATAATAATTTTTAAAATAACTATCATAAGTACCTTTTCCAACTACATAAAGAGCAGCAAATAAGAATAGATTTCCAACTGAAGAAAACATTGTTTCTTTATATATAATTGATAAATTATGATGAGTTACTAAAACTTGAAAATATCCTAGTACACAGCCAGATATTATTAATAAATAAGGTAATAAATATTTATTGTTATTGATTAAAGATAATTTACTTTTAATCATTATTTATCACACCATCATCTATATGAAATATAGTATCAGCTAAATTATTTAAATCTTCTTTTATATGCGTACTAAATATTATCAGCCTATCTTCTTTCTTTTTCTGCTTCAAATATTTAGTTATCTTTTCTACTGATTTTTCCTCTATTCCATTGAATGGTTCATCTAATATAAGAACCTTTGGATCTTCCATTATAGCCTGTGCAATAGCTAATTTTTGTTTCATACCAAGTGAATACTTACTGTATTTTTTATCTTTTTCATGAATTAAATTTACTGTTTCTAATGACTCTAATATTTCTTTATCTGTTATTTTATTTTGAATTCTTGCTAAAACTTTAAGATTTTCATAGCCTGTCAAATCAGGAAAAAATGTTGGCTTTTCTATTACTGCTCTTAAATCTTTTGGATATTCATTTTTAGCATTGAAATTCACATTATCAAATAATATTTCTCCTGTAGTTGGCATATAAAACCCACATATTAATTTCATAAGTACGCTTTTACCACTACCATTTCTTCCATGTAAACCATAAATATGACCAGATTCAAATACTATATTTGTATTTTTAATAACCTCTATTTTATCAAATTTTTTTGTGACATTTTTTAACTCTATTTTCATAAAATATACTCCTATCCATTCTTCTCACAATCTATTATTAACTTTTCTTTATTTCTATATTTTAAATATACTATTATTGATGTAACAATTAATATAATAGTTAGTGGTAAATATAATGCTATAATACCTTTTCCTAAATTTAAGTTAAAAACATTTATCATATTAATAAAAATAATCATTGAATCTATATGAAAAAATTCATAAAATATATAATCGCCAAGACCCTCTAATACAGCTTCGGTACCTATAAACAATAAATATGACAAAATATTAGCTATATAAAAATTATGATTTTTTCTTGCAACTATTAATGAAAAATTTGTATATATTATACCAGCTACAAACACTCTATATAATACAGTAAATATATAAAATATTGGACTCATAGAATATTTTATTTGTCCACCAAGTGAACCTTCTGCGATAATTGAATTAGTTGAAAATCCTTTACAATAAATTATTGTAATTATAAATACAACCAATATTGACAAAGCTAAAATCATAGAGCTAAGATATGCTTTCTTAAAAAATGACCTTTTAAATTTTTTATAATTTTCTCTAGTAAGTTCATATATTAAATGTTTATTTCTAAATATTCTGCACACATTATATAACACAGGAATTGAAATCACAAAAAACATTACATATGTATTCATGGAAAATTTATTTATAACTGTAAAAGACATATTATAAAAATCTGGCCCTTTTTTTGCTTCTTCATGCATTTTTAACATTTCATCACAAATTCCTGGATTAGATTTTTCATATTTTTGTAAACATTCAATTATAGAGTCCGCAGATGACAAATTAGTTTCCATAGATACTCTATCAAAATCATAAATTTGATATATACCAAAGCCTACCAAAATAGCAAAAAATATAATTGCTATAAAATTTTCTTTTATAAAATTTTTCATTCTTACTCCTACTACATATAATTAATAAAAAGATGTAAGGCATTCTTTTTTATTAATTTAATTTATTTATAAATTTGTTTTGCTTTTTAATAATCTATATGCCAAGTTCCTACATGATCTGTATTCCATATAGTAGGATCTTGTCTACTTAATCTTAATTTATATTTACCAGTCGTACTAGTTGGAAATGTATGAGTCTCCCCCATAACCGTGGCCCAGCTGCAACCATCACATGCTATTTTTCCAGAAGTATTAATTATTTCCGTTAAAACATAGCAAGTTTCACATGGTCTATTTATTGTAGAAGCTGACCAACTATGCTCATATTTTTGTCTTGTAGTATCTTCTTTGATTCTGTAACTTGTTTCTTTGCTTTTATTACCAGAAAGTGAAAAAGATATCATTATTGGATTAGATATAGCAAAAACACCTGTAGCATTACATATTATTGCAAGTACTAATACAGCAAGTGTTACTTTTAAATATTTCATATTTTACCTCCTAACTAATGCACTCACATCTTTAGAATAAATTAACATATTTTAAAAATTTTCATTACAAAATGTCATAAAATATGCCTTTCATGTCGTAAACTCTACTATTATTACTTTTTGTATAGTTTTACTATACCATATTTAAAATATAGATTCTACTATTTTATAATTTTTATTCTAATAATAAATTCTACGTATTAAAAAATTGTATTATTTCTAATACAATTATTTCAATATTTCTTCTATTACTTTACCAACACCATCATGATTATTATCATATTTTGTTATGAATCTTGCACTCTTTTTAACGTTATCAGGTGCGTTTAACATAGAAACTCCATATTCAGCCATTTTAATCATGTTTATGTCGTTTTCACCATCACCTATTGTTATGATATTTTCTCTACCTATATTAAGTTTATTCATTATTATTTCTACTGCTTTATCTTTAGTAGTACCAATATTTGTAATAACAAGTCTTCCACTCATACTGGTTGTTATTTCAAGTTTATCATTCATAGATTTTAATTCATCTCTAATAGTGTCTATCTCTTTTTCTGTACCAATACCTATTAATTTAAATGTATCATTATCTTTAATATAACTATCTATATCGTTAATCTTACTTCTTTTATAAATATCATTTTTAGTATATATGGTCCACTCTATATTATATTTATCAATATAACTCATGAGTTCCTTCATAGTTTCTTTTGATATATGACTACTAAATAATTCTATTCCAAGATTATTAACAATTAAAGCACCATTAAAACATATTGTATAATTAAAACTATCTACCATATCTAATTCTTCAAGATAAGGCTTAATCCTTTCAAATGATCTAGCACTAGTAGGTATTATATTTATATCATGTTTATATTTCATTAATACATTTTTAGTATACTCTCCAATTTCTTTATTATCATTTAAAAGCGTTCCATCTAAATCAGTAAATATTGCATGTATATTATTCATGTTAGTCTCCTTTGCTGTTTAATTTTATCACAATATCTTTTGTTATTCAATTATTCTTATATTCATATAATTATTATTTATAATATTTGATTTATTAAATATTTCTAAACATAAATATTATTAATATAAAAATTATAATAATGTCTAATACTTTTTTAGTTTTACTTTTTAAATGAAAATCTGTATTAAATTGTTTATATATTTTATCTACATTTACTATATTCATAATAATTACAAATAATAAAACTCCTAAATAATTAAGTATTATATCATCTATATCAAATACACCTACATTTGTTATCATTTGAAGTGTTTCTGTCATAAGGATAGATGGTAATATTATTACTGTCTGTCTTAATATATTTTTATACTTATTATCCTTTAAAATAAGTAAGAATGAAAGAGGAATAAATAAACATAAGTTACATATTATATTTCTTATTATTTCATTTATACTTCCATATTTCAACTGTGATATTATTGTTTTAAAAGGTGTTGGTTCAGGAATATACCAAGAAGTTGATATTCTAATAGGTGGTCTTCCTACTAAAAAGAGAATGCTTATCAAACATAATATATAAAGTATCATATAAATATTAATATTTCTTTTATATTCTCTTTTATCATTAATACTTATACCACTTATAAATATATAAATTGATATTAATGATAAATAAACAATAGAATAAATAAAAGTAACATTATGAAAAATAATCATATATAAATATGATATTAAATTCATTATTAGAAATATATATTTACATTTTATATTTTTCTCTTTTAAATTCATATTTCACCAACCATTCTTTTATCGCTTTTATTACATCTTTATCTATTTCTTTTTTACTAATATTCGTTTTTCATATTAAATATATTTTGTTCTGTATCTATTTTTCTTAATATATGATTTATACCTTCAAGTGTATATATTGTAACATTTTTTATACCATCAAGTGAATTATTATTTTCTTTCATATACACTATACAAAACATTTAGAAAGAAAAGAACCTACGAAGTGTAGAGTTCTATTTTTTATCTTTATTATCACCTTTATATCTATTGTAAAGTTCCACTATTGTAGTAGCAACAGTTATACCAACATTTACATATTGCTTAATATTATTCAATCTTTTATCAGCAATAATTTTCTTTCTCTTTTTTATTGCTCCTTTTAGTTCTTTAACAAATTTATCTACATCTTTTATTTCATCAAATGTTATTAATATAAATTTATCTTTTGTTTCAATACATACTTCGTTATAATCTATATCAAGATTTACTTCATTTCCTTTAGTTTTAATATCATCTAAAAGTATTGTATCAACTATAATAGTTTCTTTCTTAAATAATCCTTTAATCTTTTTAAATACTAATTTCTTTGGTTCTAAATATAATTTTATTTTACCTTTACTTTCACTATATCTTACATTATATATTTTTTCTTCTTTCATTTTTAACCTTCCTTTTTATAATACAAATTGTAAATTTCGTGAATTATCTGGTAGTAATTATTAATGGTACATATATTTCATCATCTGTATATCCTGCGTGATGTGAAACGAGTGTTTCATCTCCTTTATATAATATTGCTTTATTAGTTTTAGCAATTGATATATAGTCCCCAAGTTCACTTTCTAAAATAGGATTTATATCACCATCACCAAATAATTTACTTTCTAATACTTCTTCTTTAGTATATAAATCAAAGTCATTACTAAAATATTTATTAAATAATGTTACAAATTCATCTTTTTTATCTTCTTTAATGAAGAACGAAGTCGCTCTTGGCTCTGTTGATGTGTTTCTAATTAAACATTCTATTATATCAGGATAATTCTCTAAAAATATATTTTCTATTAATGTGTGTCCATGATCAGCAACTACAAATATGATAGTGTCTTCAAGTTCTTTTGATAAACGCTCTATCATCATATTTCTATATCTTATTAAATCTTTCACTGTCTTATTATCTGGTCCATATAAATGCATTGTATGATCAGGTTCTTCATCATAAGCATAAATATATTTTTTTGATGGTTCTGTGCATAATTCTTTTATTTTGTTATACATATCAAGAATGTCAGTGTATGAATTATCTCCAAAAGGAAATAATGAATATGCTTTATATTTACCTTCTTCATTGATATATTCTTCAATAGATTTTTCTTTCATATACTTTTTTCTTAAAGAAACTGCTTCAGGAATTATAGTATGTGTTGTATCAGTTTTTTCAGTATTAAAGAATGTTGTTATTACTTTATCTATATCTTTATAATATGTATTCCAACCTATCATACCAGTTTCACTTGGATTAAGTCCTGTTCTCATTGATGTAGTTGCTGCGACTGTTGTTGCTGGAAAAACTGTTGTTATACTTTTATACATATTTTTAATTAAAAAATCATCTTTATCAAGTGTTCTTTTTAATATATTACTTCCCATACCATCGCAAAGAATAGTAACTACATTCTTAGGCTTCTTTTCGTTAAGTAACTTATCTACATATTCTAAAGTATTATGATTATATGGTAAATCAAAATATTTTCTTATAGAACATGCTAGATTAGTTAAACATTCATTATAATTATTTCTTACTTGCATATTTAAAATCCTTCCGTTATATGGTTTTTATTGCTTTTTATTACATTCATTATTTCTTTTGGTAATAATTTATAATTATCAAGCGAATCTATACTTATCCATTCAAATGTTATCCATTCTCCTTCTTTACCATGAAACTTTAATTTATCAATTTCACCATCATAAATACATTCATATATTATTTCAATTTGGTGATTATATAATTTTTTATCATATGCTTTTTCTTCGCTTATTGCTTTAAATTTTATATTTGATATATCATATCCTATTTCTTCTTTTATTTCTCTTATTAAAGTATGTTCACTAGTTTCTAACTCTTGTATCTTTCCGCCTGGAAGCATATAGAAATCTCTTCCTTCACTATTAAATAATAATATTCTTGACTTATCTTTATTATATATTATCGCAGATGTTCTAAATAGAAATTGATAATGCTCCTTTTTATATCTAACATCATTTAACAAACTTATTTCTATACCAACTACACCATACTTATCTTGTTCTTCTTTTGAATAATATAATTCCATATCTTTTGGATCTGCTATTTCATCTTCTTTATATCCCAAAGATACTTTATCGAAATGTTTATATAATTCTTCAAAACTATCATATTTATGCAAATTAATTACAACTGTACTTATTTGTTCATTATTATTTCTGTTTGTAAATGTAATAGTATCTCCTACTTTTATTTGTCTTCTTTTTTCATCATTAAGTCTTAATTCAATAGTCTTAGTACCATTTTTTATTAATACAAATGGTTCATTATGTAATCTCATTTCATGCATATTATCACCTTCTTATAACAAAATTATATCATAATAAAAAGCAGTAATAAACTGCTTATTTAACTTTTCCAATTCTATCAAGAGGATAAAATCTTATATTAACTTTACCTATTATTTTATCTTTAGTAAAGTTACCAAGTATTCTACTATCTTTTGATACTTCTCTATTATCCCCTAGAACAAAATATTCATTATCTTTAGTTTCTGCGATAAAATCATTAGTATCATGAAATTCCATATTTAATTTAACTTCTTTATCATTTATATAAAGTTTATTATCTTTATATTCAATTCTTTCATTAGGAAGTCCAATTACTCTTTTGATTATTCTATCATTATCAGTATCATTATCTAAAACAACTATATCAAATCTATTAATATCATTTATTCTATATGTTAATTTATTTATGAGTACTAAATTACCATCAAGTAATGTTTCATTCATACTATCTCCATCTACAATAGCTGGTGTAACTAAGAATGTTCTTATTAATATGACTACTACTATAATAATGATATAATCTTTTATTTCTTTTAAAAATTTAACCATTTTATTCCTTTCTTTTTAAAAAAAACTAGGTTTTTACAACCTAATTTCTTTCTTTAATTTTAAAGCTTCCTGTGATATTCTTTAAGAAGTTAAGTTTTGCTCTTCTTACTTTTCCTTTTTTAACAACTGTTATTTTGTCAATAATTGGGCTGTTTACTGGGAAAACTCTGTTAATACCAACATTTCCACTTTTCTTACGAACTGTAAATGTTTCACTTACGCTTCCACCTTTACGAGCTGTAACAATTCCTTCAAAAGCTTGAATTCTTTCTCTTTTACCTTCAACAATTTTAACATCAACACGTACTGTATCTCCAACTTGGAATGCAGGAACATTTGGGTTAATTTGTTTTTTGTTAATCTTATCGATTAAATTCATACTACTAGTCCTCCTTTGTGCTTTATTTAATCATACATAATAATGCATCGGATTAAGCAATATGATAATACCACAAAATATAGGTATTGTCTAGTATTTTTATGGCATTTTATTCATTTTCATATACTGTTTCTTCTATATTTTTTATGTAGGAATTTATTCCATTTAAATTATCAAATGATGTTGTTACAAATTTCATAGTGCCAAAGTCATCTTTAAATGTTCCATCTAATGAATCATTATTTATTATAAATTTATATTCAATTGGTTTTTCTAATATTGTACATAACGCATCACTTTCATACATTTTATAATCATAAAGTGATATTATATTATCTTTTTTGATATAGTATCCTTCTATAGCCGTTGTTGTTTGTTCTAATAATTCTTTTGAACTCAAGTAGTTTTTCAGTTTTTACCATTCTATCTATTCACTATCTTATTTATTTCTCTTTTCTTTTTTTCTTCCATGTTTTCAATATGTATTCTTTGTACAAGAGCAAGTGAACATATTGTTGTAATACAGAAACTACCACCATAACTTAAAAATGGAAGTGGTACTCCTGTAAGTGGTATTACTCCAAGAACTCCACCTAAATTTACAAATATATGTAACATAAGGTTAAGACCTACGCCATAGCATATAATTGAATTCCTAAGATTATATGATTTATATGATACTCTAAATATTAATGCTATTATATACATATATCCAACTATTATTACTACACCTACTATAGCCCCTAATTCTTCAACAATTATTGGAAATATAAAATCAGTATGACTTTCTGGCAAATATAAGTATTTTTGAACTGAGTTCATTAGTCCAACACCTTTAAGTCCACCATTATCTATTGCTATAAATCCATTACACACTTGATATCCAGAATTTTCTTCATATCTATCACATGGATTAGTATAAATAAGTCTATTCAATCTATAATCTTTTTGTAATTTTTCTTCTGGTATTACTAAATATCCAAATTTTAATACAATTACTGCTAAAATTAATGAAATAGCTGTAATTTTCTTCATCATTCTAAATACTTTTTCATCTTTTGATGAAGGAATACCAATAAATATAAGTGCTGTTAAAGCTGCAATAATTGCTGCTGTACCATAGTCTCCACCAAAAAGTACTACGCAAAATATAAGAATACTTGGAATTAGTCCTAACCACCACAACGGCTTAAGTTTTGGTTTAAGAGACCTATAATGATAAAAAGCACCCATAAACATTATTATAACTATCTTCAAAAACTCAGCCGGCTGTAAAGTAAAGCTTCCTATATTTACTGTTACAGCTCTAACTCCATTTCCAATCCAATTACCACCAATTGTACCAAACAAAAGTATCATTAAAAATCCACCTAATATAATTGATACAAGCCAATAACTAGTCGATGGAAAAAATTTAATTATCAAGTATGAAGCAAACAATGAAACACAAATAAAGACAAGTTGCATAATGCAAAAATGATATGGATTACTATATCCATAAGTTAATGTAGACGAAATAAGAGAAGCATCTAATATAAGTAACGCTCCACCTATCGCATAAATTAGAGACATAATTAATAAGCTCTTATTCAAATTTTTAAATACTTTCACCATATATTTTTTCATACTATCTACTTATTATTATACAAAAAAAAGTTAAATATGTAAATTATTATATGTTTTCGGTATTTAGTGGTGTCAAGTATAATTAATTACCATAAAATAATATAGATAGTTAGGAGGTAATAATATGTATTATTATGGATATAATGGTGGTTATGCAGGTGGTAATAGTATGATGTATAATAACTATCCAGGATATTATTCTAATGGATATGGATATGGTGCTGCCATAATACTAGTATTATTTATTTTACTTGTAATAATTTTTGGTGTAGGTTTTATAAATAATAACAATTGTAATAATGGATGCAATAATTAAAGGAAGTTTTTTCAAACTTCCTTTAATGTTATATTATATTTCTTTTTTATTTGCTTTTTTATATCACTATTTATTCCAACAATAATATCTTTATTTTTATCCATTAATATTTCTATTAAATCATAATGCTTATTATTTTTAAATTTATATGTTTCATTAAATTCAGTAATTAAATATATAATATTATTTTTCTCATACATAACTATTATTTTATTTATATTAATAATATCAAACGTATTTTTAATAAATATA
>ULMC01022788.1_pt1 | contig 12373 bp, 10 predicted proteins | sample 1951541 | NCBI WGS metagenome assembly ULMC01 (sample SAMEA4835539, study PRJEB28245) | human gut metagenome | biome: gut microbiome; material: fecal sample | place: Denmark | collected 2008 | reverse complement strand
TGAATGCCTGCGCCAACTCACCAGGCCAGTCAGCAAAGAACACCTCAGAGATCAAACTTGAGTGTCAGAGCGTGCCGACGGATAAGGACTCACTCTTTTTAATCAAAGGTACAGTTACAGACAGTCTGACTCAAAAACCAATTGTCGGGGCCAATGTCTCTGAAAAAGAAACTACAAACGGTACTCTAACAGATGCGAATGGTGAGTTTACACTAAAAGTTTCCGGTAAATATCCGCTAATCATCCAATACGTTGGAATGGAAACACAGGAAATTGAAATAAATAAGAAGGGAGCAACTTACATTCAGGTTGCACTGCGTGAAAGTAACATGACAATGGGAGAATGTCCGACGGAAACAATAGAATCCGGAGAGATACTGGAAGGAGATGTTGATTACGAAACAATAGAAACAACACCACCGGAATTTCCCAGAGGCACACAAGCTTTAGATACAGAGTAACCGTACCCATAATATTCAGTGCAGAATAGTTATCAAAAAACAAAAGATTAAGATGCAAACTTTTCTTCAATTAGTTGCCCAAGACTTATACAAAAAAATAGGAAACGATCTTTCACGGGTCGCCATTGTTTTTCCGAACAAACGTGCCAGCCTTTTCTTCAACGAGCATTTGGCGGCACAAAGTGACCGCCCTTTATGGTCTCCCGCTTACGTCAGCATCAGTGAACTGTTCCGACAGCTTTCTCCATGGAAGCTGGGCGACCCCATCCGCTTGGTTTGTGAGCTCTATAAAGTATTTCGTGAAGAAACCCATAGTGAAGAAACACTTGATGATTTCTATTTCTGGGGAGAACTTCTTATCAGCGATTTCGATGATGTCGATAAAAATCTTGTTGATGCCGACCGTCTATTCTCTAATCTGCAAGACCTGAAAAATATCATGGATGATTACGACTTCCTTGACTCCGAACAAGAAGAAGCCATCCGTCAGTTCTTTCAAAACTTCTCCATCGAGCGACGCACGCAACTGAAAGAGAAGTTCATCTCCTTGTGGGATAAATTAGGCGATATTTATCACGGCTACCGCGACAATCTCGCAGAACTTGGCATTGCTTATGAGGGTATGATGTATCGCTACGTCATGGAAGAACTGCAACCGGAAAAGCTGAAATATGACCGGTATGTTTTCGTTGGTTTCAATGTATTGAATAAAGTGGAAACCCGTTTTTTTGAGCGTCTGCGTGATGCCGGCAGAGCATTGTTCTATTGGGATTATGACTTGTTTTACACCCGTCTGCCTCGTGAAAAGACTCCGCCTTACACACATGAAGCCGGCGAATTCATTCTCCGCAACCTGAAAATCTTCCCCAACGAACTACCCGGAACCGCATTCGATGTATTAAGACATCCTAAAAATGTACGTTTTATCTCCGCCCCTACCGAAAATGCACAGGCACGCTATTTGCCGGAATGGGTACACGCCGTAATGAAAAATGATCCATCAGGTACACCAACCCAGGAAAAAGAGAATGCTGTGGTACTTTGTAATGAATCTCTTTTATTACCCGTACTCCACTCCATACCATCAGAAGTAAAGAATGTCAATATCACGATGGGATTTCCGCTGGCACAGACCCCTGTATACAGTTTCATCAGCGCACTCATAGAACTGCAAACCAATGGCTATCGCAGAGATACAGGACGTTATTCATACGAAGCCGTCCAGGCTGTATTGAAACATCCCTATACACGCCAATTGTCCCCCTCCGCAGAAAAACTGGAGAAACAGCTGACGAAAGACAATCGCTTCTACCCTCTGCCTTCCGAATTAAAGCAAGATGAATTTCTGGAACAGGTATTCACTCCGCAGACCGGCATTTCAGCCCTCTGCCAATATCTGACGGATACACTTCGCGAAGTCTCCATCCTCTACCGGCAAGAACAGGAAACAGATGATATTTTCAATCAGCTTTACCGGGAGTCCTTATTCAAGAGCTATACCCTCATCAACCGTCTGCTCAGTCTTATTGACAGTGGCGAACTTAATCTGCAAACTGACACTTTGAAACGTCTTCTTTGCCGCTTGCTTGCAACCTCAAATATTCCGTTCCACGGTGAACCAGCCATCGGTATGCAAGTAATGGGAGTGCTGGAAACACGTAACCTCGATTTCCGAAACCTCATCATGCTCTCCCTCAACGAAGGTCAGTTGCCCAAAGCCGGTGGAGAATCATCCTTCATCCCTTACAATCTGCGAAAAGCTTTCGGCATGACTACCATCGAACATAAGAATGCGGTCTATGCATACTACTTTTACCGACTGATACAACGCGCTGAAAATATCACCTTATTATATAATACATCTTCTGATGGACTGAACCGTGGAGAAATGTCCCGTTTCATGCTGCAATTTCTTGTTGAATCGCCGCACGATATTTCACGCGAATACCTAGAAGCCGGACAATCTCCTCAAAGCGGCAGAGAAATCCGTATAGAGAAAACACCGGAAATCATTGCGAGAATGTATGAGAAATACAGTCTCGTCCGCCATCCCAAAGCACTGTTCTCTCCTTCCGCACTCAATGCTTATCTGGATTGCCGTTTGAAATTCTACTATCGTTATGTGGCCGGATTAAAAGCTCCCGATGAAGTGAGTGCTGAAATAGACTCTGCACTGTTCGGTACTATCTTCCACCGTTCAGCCGAATTGGCATATAAGGATCTGACTGCAAATGGAAAAGAAATACGAAAAGAAGACCTGGAGCAACTGTTACGCAATGACGTGAAGCTACAGAATTATGTAGATACAGCTTTCAAAGAAGAGTTCTTCCACGTTCTCCCCACAGAAAGGCCTGAATATAATGGTACGCAACTTATCAATGCCAAAGTGATTGCATCCTATCTCCGCCAATTGTTGCGCAACGACCTGCAATATGCTCCTTTCACCATGGAAGGTATGGAAGAACCTGTAAACGAGATCATGGAAATAGAAACTCCGCAAGGAAAACTGGCACTGAATATCGGTGGTACCATCGACCGTATGGATAGTAAGGGCGATACTTTGCGTATTGTAGACTATAAAACCGGTGGTAGCCCCAAAACTCCTGAGAATATAGAGCAACTGTTCACTCCTGCCGACGGACGTCCGAATTATATTTTCCAGACTTTCCTGTACGCTTCCATCATGTGCCGCAAACAATCGTTGAAGGTTGCCCCTTCCTTGCTCTACATTCACCGTGCAGCATCAGAAACTTATTCTCCTGTAATTGAAATGGGGGAAGCCCGCCAACCAAAAATACCGGTCAACAACTTCGCTTTTTATGAAGATGAGTTTCGCGAACGCCTGCAAAACCTATTACAAGAAATATACAATCCGGAAGAACCCTTCACACAAACTGAAGATAAAAGGAAATGTGAGTTCTGTGATTTCAGAGACCTGTGCAGGCGCTAATAAAAAAACAGACCGTCCGTTCACCTGGAACAGACGGTCTGTTTTGTTTTTCTTTATTGTATCATTTATTTTTTCAACGGAACTGAAAAACTGAATATAGAACCCTCACCCTTCTTCGAAGTAAACCACAACTTACCACCATTCTTCACCACAAAGTCCTGGCACAACAACAATCCCAAGCCGGAACCTTCTTCGTTGTTAGTACCGAATGTACTGAAGTGAGTATCTGTATGCAGCAATTTCTTTTGTCCTTCTTCATCAATACCGCAACCGTGGTCTTGCACGCTGACTACTGCCATGCCATCCTTCGCTTCCAGCTTCACCAGCACCTCAGAATTTTCGTTACTGAACTTAATAGCATTGCTTATCAGATTGCGTACTACGGTCTTCAGCATATCGATGTCGGCAGATACAGCTAACTTCTCCGGTTTCTCTTCACGGATTGTAATCTTCTTCATACCGGCTACCATATTGAAAATGTCAATCACTCCATCTACAACCTCCACTACATCAATGTCCTGATATACTACATTCAACTTACCAATCTGGCTCTTGGTCCACTTCAGCAAGTTATCCAGCAAAGAGAACACATCTTCTGTCGTCTGGTTTGCCATTGTCAGCAGTTCATACATCTCATCACCGATTTTCTCGGACGGCAGATTCAATATCAACATATTCAGCACCATCTTGATAGAGCCCATAGGAGAACGTAAATCATGAGCAATCACCGAATAAAGTTTGTCACGTCCGGCAATGGTACGTTGCAGTTCTTCGGTCTTATTCAAAATAATACGTTTGGCAGCTACCAACGAAATCTGGTGGGTTACACGGATAATCAGCTCTTCCTTGTTAAAAGGTTTGGAGATAAAGTCATTTGCTCCCACCTGGAAACCTTTTACAATATCCGTTGTGCTGTTCAGTGCAGTCAGGAAGATGATAGGAATATCTGCGGTTTTGGGATTTGCTTTCAAATGTTGTGCCACCTCAAAACCACTCATATCCGGCATCATCACGTCCAGCAACACCAAATCCGGGTTTTCCTTATCTACCTGCTCTAATGCTTGCCGACCGTTACTTGCCGTAGCGATTGCAAATTTTTCATTTGTCAAGAGTACCTTCAACAATAATACGTTGGACATCACATCGTCGACGATGAGAATTTTGTACTCAGAAGGATTAATTTCCATATTCATCTTATACAATATTGTTTTCCCGTTTATCTATATAATCTATTTACGATATTCCTTAAAATATTCCACAATCCGCTTCAAACCGTCTTCCAGTTCAATGGCAGGCTTCCAGTTCAGCTTCTCTTTTGCCAGCGTGATATCCGGCTGACGTTGTTTAGGATCATCATGCGGAAGTGGTTTGAACACCAACTTCGACTTCGATCCTGTCAACTGAATCACTTTTTCCGCTAACTCGAGGATGGAAAATTCATTCGGATTTCCAAGGTTCACCGGACCTATAAATTCATCCTCCGTGTTCATCATTCTCACCATTCCCTCTATGAGGTCATCGATATATTGAAAGCTTCGCGTCTGATCTCCTGTTCCATAGATAGTTATATCATGATCCTGCAATGCCTGAACCACAAAATTGGAAACCACTCTTCCATCATTCGGCAGCATTCGTGGGCCATACGTGTTAAAGATACGAATAATTTTAATACGAATGTTGTTTTGCCGGTGATAATCCATAAACAAAGTTTCAGAACAACGCTTCCCTTCATCATAACAAGAACGGATGCCTATTGGATTTACGTTTCCCCAATAACTTTCTACTTGAGGATGCACTACCGGATCACCATATATTTCACTGGTAGAAGCTTGTAGAATCTTGGCATTCGTCTTCTTTGCCAATCCCAGCATATTAATGGCTCCCAATACAGAAGTCTTTATCGTTTTGATCGCATCATATTGGTAATGTATCGGTGATGCCGGACAAGCTAAATTATATATTTCATCAAGAGTTTCGGTATGATAGGGAAATTCCACATCGTGATGCACAAACTCAAAAAGAGGATTGCTTTTCAGATGCTCGATATTTGCTTCCGCGCCGGTAAATAGATTGTCAAGACATATCACATGATGTCCTTCATTTATCAACCGTGTGCATAAGTGCGACCCTATAAAACCAGCACCACCGCTAACCAATATATTTTTCATGTAAGTTTTTTATAATGTCCGAAGGCTTATGAAACCTGTTCGTTTGTTTATGATGGCAAAAGTAGGAGATTTGGTTAACTTATGCAAGTTTGTAACAAGATATTTCACTTGTTAATGATAACAAAAGAACATAATAGAAACAAAAATGCCCCAAACGGGCATTTTATTCTTCGGGAACCGGCGTTTCAACCGGATTTGGAATACTAAAACTTTTGTCCGAGAACAAATCCGCCAAGCCGGAAATCTGCTTCAAACGAAGAAGTTCATCACGATCCATGCCTATATTTTTCATAATCCATTGGTCGGACATACCCGCTTTATCCAGTTCGGCCACGATGTGGCACATCAGTTCGATATTGTGCGAACCTCGTGCACGGTTATGCCGGATGGTAGATGCCATTCGATTAGATAATTCTTTATCAATCACCACTACAGGCAACAAACCGTTTTCCCGCTGATAAATTCGCTTGGAGCTTCTCAATACACTATAACGATGATACCCGTCTACCAGTATATAACGGTCGGTTTCGTTATCATAATAACATACGCAAGGCATCGTAAAACCATCCTCCCAAATAGAAAGTTCCAGTAATTTCATTTCAGGTGGTGCCACTATGTTGGGATTATAATCATTCGCCACTATTTTCTCCAACGGCACAGCTTTTACAGCATATACCGGACTTTGATCTACACTCATAACATCATATTTTTGAATTGTTCCATTATTTTATCTCGTTTGTATGCTTCCTCCTTATTTAAGGCAAAACCCATATATTTGCAGGCATGATCATTCTTCAGAATACATACACACATTCTCTTATACGTGGGGATCTCACGAAACTCAGAAATGTCTATGTCATCCAGATAATCCATTTTAACGGGCTTTTTATTCGTTTTATAATTGGTCGTATTCACCACTTCCAATGACACACCGGCTTTTCTTAGTTTCTCAATGGTCTCCTCAGCAAGACACCCGCCTTTCGTACGCCAGAATTCAATGCTGACAGTCAGTTTCTTCAAATAATTGCGTCGGGTAGTTTCGGGCAAAGTAGAAAGCAGGAATTGCATGAATTCTTTCCAGGTATATCCCTTCGGTAAACGGACGGTTTGCCAGCCCATAGCATGGGTTCCGCCATAAATTCCGGTAAAGTTCACCCCATTAACACGGCCTACCATCTTGCCCCATGTACTTGGATCAATCACTTTATAAAGGCGAAGACTTTCCTGAGCTTCACAAAGGAAGGGGCTTGCTACGCGCTGGCGTTCAATGTTTACACCTGCTTTATAATATAAATCATATAAATGATTATAGTCCCAGCCAAACCTTCCATTGGCTACCCAGATATCTGTCGTTTTCCAGTCGAAAACAGGATAAGCATTGAATATATCATTTCCAATTTTAGAAGTCCATCGGTAATTATGATACATCTGATATTTCCGGGCAAGGTGAATACTGCGCCAGCGATTGAAACTTTCCTGCGTACGAATACCTATGAGAAAGCAGGACCGAACCGCATCTTTCCTTGCATGCAACCATTTGGCAAAATGCATCTGAAATTCATAATCCCACATTGCATCCGTATAAAAAGGGAAGTTCTCTACGGTCATGCTGCCTTCCGGTATGTTCCGCACCCATATATCACGCATTTCCGGATCCCAAGGACGCCAATAATTCTGATACATAGACGTACAGGTGGTTACTTTAAAAGGTACGCACACGCGATATACCTCCAGAATATCCTTATTAGCTTCCAGAATACGGTCCACGTAATCGATAGTCATGCTATACTGAATTTCATAATCCATGTGGTAAACAGAAAGTTTACGCTTCAGATTATTGCGGCGGATGTAATCAATGCATAAATTCAATAACACACCACTATCTTTCCCTCCCGAAAAGGATACACAGATATTATCAAATTCTTTAAATATAATGTGTAACCGTTCTTGTGCTAATTCATATACATTCTTCTGAACCTCCCCCATTCTATTTCTCCTTATTCATTTTTACATAGCGTTTCCATTCTTTCTCCACAGAAAAGCCTAATTCCTGGAATATTTTTTGATGCTCAATAAATGTAACCGAGCTCAACTGCTTATCTTCATCCGTGCTGTCTATAACTTTCTCCAAAAGAGCTTTTAATACTTCTGCATTATTCTCCTTTATATAATAGTTATTAATAATTGCTTCCGATTTCTTATGTTCCAGTGGTATAAAGCCAACTATTTCTTTTCCTTCCACCGCAACAAACCATATAAAGTTTTCTGAAGTGCGAAAAGGATAATTATAGTTCTGTTTCAATACTACAGGATTCATAACCAATGGAGCGACCAGTTGATACAACCGTTTCTCCGTGCCTTTTAATTCAACTATTTGTGTCATTATCGATTTGTTATTTATTATGGTTTGAGTTTACATTCCCACATAAAATAGTGCAGACAAAATTAAATAAAAAAAGAATAGAGACAATAAAGAATGGAGAAAATTAATAAAATTATATTTATTAAACATATGAATCTTAAACTACAGTATATTTCTATAAAATTGCTTATTGAGTTAGCCGATAAAATCGTTGCCACAACCTAACGCATTGCCCGGCGATACCGTGGTTCACATCTGTGCCGCTTCGCTCCGTATCAATTATATGAAAATAGAAAATTTCATTTTCAACCGATTACCCAAAAGAGTAAATAGAAGTAATGTATTTTCATAACATTAGCATGGAAATATTCAGCTCTGTTTTTGATATAAAACCATTTATAGACAAATCCTGAATGGAAGAATTAAGGAAAGCATTATTTACTGATATTCAATATATTAAGCAAGAGAAAAAACATCATATTGGTGTCATTTTGGTGTCAGTGTCACCTATACACGCATTTGGAAGCAAAAAACAGAAAAAGGAAGTATCGATATGTTTATATTTAAGATAAAAAGAGAACAAGCTCAATTTACGGCAAAAAATTCCGCACAGACGGTACATGTATACATATTTCACAATCTAAATATCTACTCTTGCAGTGCAGAAGAAAGAGAATTGAAGAACATGCTAAAAGACATAAAAAAGTATAAACACAAAATACAAATTAAAAATAATACACTATTAATCAACAAGTTGCCAATAAATTCAAGCCACACACTCTCCAAAATACGTGTATAGGTGACACTGACACCAAAAATGACACCTATTCACTCGCCAGAACCTTGCCGACCAGGATTGATTTAGTAAATATATTTCCAATACTATATCAATAGTATTAGAAGAAGCAATGTTCTGTCCTGAAAGAAGCAATGTTCTATTCAAAAGCATTGCTTTATATGCGACATAACATTGCTTCATATTCTATCTCATGAAATCAACTTTAGAGCCTATTTATCAAACAGCCCAGTTGCGCAATACAACATCCTATAACGGAGCTCACGCTCTCCAACATGGTTAACAGAAGTTGTAATTGATACAATTTTGGATAAAATTCATAAAAATATCATTGTTTTGATTATTTCCTGTAGAAAATACTACCTGCACTCAAAACTTTCCTATGCAACTGTTGTTGTTATGATCCCAACAGGACGTACGCAACCAAAATTAGTATTGGGAAATTTTATAAACAATTATTTTTATAAGACATGAAAATTAAACAGTTATTATTAGCAGGAGTCGTAAGTATAGCATTATTCTCTTGCAGTGACAAAGACGATGTTTCTGTTTCACAGGACGAAATAAAATCCATTTCAGTATCATTAGGCGGGATCAAGACAAGAGCTTCTTCTCCAACAGATATCATCACATCGGATATTAAGAATGTGAACAGTGTATTAATCAATCTGACTGACGTAAATGGAAAAATCATAACTTCCAAAGCCGTCACCAAAGATGAAGTGCTTAACTCCGACTGGAATAAATTGACCGATCCAGCAAAAGGATTGAAGTTCATAAACATTCCCGAATCCGTTTCTAAAGTGTATATTTATGGAAATCCCGGGAATGCCGTAACTAACAATGTAGTTAATACCAAGTTAGCCAATCAACAGGGTAGCGAAGTGCTTTACTATGGTATGGACGATGATCTGAAACCTATCGTTAATGAACCGATAGATCCGACTCCGACAGCAGGTAAGACTTATACGGCACAAGTGACCATAGCCCCTATTGTAGCCCGACTGCAAATTACCAAGATTTCATTCAAGAATTCAGGTAACTTCGATTTTACGCGAACCATTGACGGAACAGATAAGAAAGCAACAGTTAGTTGGACAGGATTCTCAGGAAATGTAAAAGGCTTCTATATGAATAACTTCTATAACACTTACAAAAATCCGGGAACAATGGACAACCTGCTTCTGAACTCAACTTTCGAAGGACATATCCATGATGGTATGTGGACTTTTGACACGACTCCGATAATAGACGCAGCTCCGTTTGCCAGCTACATTATATATAATGAAGACGGAACCTACGGTAACCTGCCACTGGATTTAGCCGGCAAATGTTATGCTTTCAATTTCTTCCCGGGTACAGCCATACCGCAATTGCATTTAGATCTTTCTGATTTGAACATTACCGGCCTGAAGTCATCCGATACGGAAGTATTTAACCCGGACTTAGCAAATGGCGCACGCTTTGCCAACCTGGTGAAGTATTATAAAGAAGTAAACACTGAACTGACAGCAGCCGACTTCAAACCCGGTACCCTTTATAATATGGAGATAGAGTTAGTTCCGATGCTCGACAATGACTTAGGAAATGTACAATACAACGTACTGGTACACGTCACAGTCGCTCCGTGGAATGAAGAAACAATCACTCCGGGATTTGATCTGGAACAATAAGTTTCAGACTCAACAAACCCTGAAATATGAAAAAGGCAATAATTCTATACATCCTGCTACTGGTAACAGTGACAGGGTGTATAAAAGAAAACCTTGATGATTGTGAGACAACTTTGTACTTCAGCTACCTGGGTGATGGAACAAAGGAAATCTTTCCTCAGAAAATAGAAAAGGTAGATATGTATATATACAATCAGAACAATGTATTTGTACAGAAAACAGTTCTCAACCGGAAAGAGCTCAACCGCCAACGCGGCACTACCTTGAATTTGCCAAGCGGTCAATATCACATTATATGCTGGGGAAACTCCCTCAACGACACACGGATAAACGAAGGTTCATCCTTGCAAAACAACCTTGTCGGAGCCCCGCATTATTTTACGAAAGAGTTGATATCGACCAATGACAGTCTGTATTTTGGAGAAAGAGAGATTACAATTGTCAATGAAAGCTATAAGGTTGACACCGTTTATTTCAGCAGTGCACATATAAAAATGCAAATAGAGCTGGAAGGACTGGATGTTGGCAGTACACGTGCAGCCACTTCCCCCGTCAGTATAGAAATGGGGAAATTAAGTTCAACAGTGGACTTCACCAAAACGTTTTCAAACGAACGCGTCTCTTATTTCCCGTTGGTAACTTTTGACTCCAACGTACAAAAGTTTGGTTCAAAATTCAACGTATTACGATTTAATGATGATAATGAAGTATATCTGCGATTGCGCGACCTTCAGAGCAATGAAGAATTATACACCATGCAATTAAAGGACTTCATGAAAGATAATAATATTACTGTAAATGGCATCAATGAAGCTGCGGTAGGCATCCGCATCTATTTCAATGGAACCGCCATCACAGTAAAACCCTGGGACGAGGAAGTGATCAGACCGGGGATATAACCCCCAATGTATATGAAGCTAAAATTAAAATACCGGTTCTGTTTGCAGTTGTTTGCCATGGCACTGCTGCTGTACTCTTGCAGTGAAAACGAGACGCCGATATCCGATACAACCGATAATCAGGCCCGGCTAAACTTTCTGATCAAAACGGCTCCTACAAACAAAGCTTTGATTCATGGAGACGATGGCAGCTTTTCCAGTCTGGCACTCTATATTTTCAATAAAGCAGACCAGCACTGTGAATATTCGGAACTGATTCCGGAATTCACCCCGCAGAGACTGGAAGAGTTTTCACGCTCTGTCAATGTGTCGCCACAGACAAAAGTAATTTATGCGATTGCTAATTATAACGATCCCGATAAGACCTTTTCTGTTCCGGTGTCTCCCGACCTTACATTGCAGCAATTGGAAAGCCTGACGGTATCCGGCAACGCTTTTACTGACAGCAATATCCTGATGGTCGGAAAAAAGGAAGTTGCAATCAATAGTGAATATGTAGTAGCGGAAGTTCCTATGGAACGCCTGGTAGCACGGCTGGACATCTATATGTTCAAGAATCAGGGATTGGAGAGTTCGAGTGTAGTTGTCAACTCCATAGAATTTGTCAATCAGATACTTAATACAAATAGTAGTCCGGAGGTAACATCAATGCCGACGCCCATTAGCAAGAAGAATGTTTCGGAGGTATTTCTTGGAGGAACAACTCTGCAACTTATGCCGTCTGATTTATCTGAAATAGTACCGGAGAATGCACATGCTTCATTCTATACATATCGAAATATAGCTCCTGACGCTACACCGGACGCTAACACTCCCTATATCCGCATAAAGGCACTGTTCAACGGGATCAGCTATACGTACAGGGGATATCTTACCGATCAGGGGCAGACAACCCATAAGTACAGTCTGCTGCATAATACAGTTTACCGCGTCATGGCTATGCTCGACCATCCGGACAACCAGTTAATAATAAAAACGACTCCCTATCCATGGGAGCTTACCTCGTCTGAAATCGGACAAGAGATCACGGAGGACGACCATCAGCTTCAACCGTACAATGGAGA
>ULMC01021401.1_pt1 | contig 12540 bp, 8 predicted proteins | sample 1951541 | NCBI WGS metagenome assembly ULMC01 (sample SAMEA4835539, study PRJEB28245) | human gut metagenome | biome: gut microbiome; material: fecal sample | place: Denmark | collected 2008 | reverse complement strand
ACGTGTGATGTTCACGTCGATGGTGCGGTCCAGCACATATACTTCGTCGCTCCAGATGCGGTTCAGTATATCCTCGCGCGAGAATACGCGTCCTTTATTCTGCAAAAGCAGCAATAAGATTTCAAATTCTTTTTTGGTGAGCGGTGCCTCTTCGCCGTCAATGCAGACTTTCTTCTTGATGATGTCCAGTACCAGCGTCTTGTAGACAATCTGTTCCGGTGCATGTTCCGTTTCTCCTTGTCGGGTGCGTCTAAGTACGGCTTTGACACGTGCCGCCACTTCGCGCAGCGAGAAGGGTTTGGATATGTAGTCGTCCGCTCCCAGGTTGAAACCGGTCACGGTGTCATTTTCCGTATCTTTGGCGGTAATGAAGATGATGGGTATCTGGGCTGTCTTCTTGTCCTTCTTCAGCATGCTCGCCATTTTGAAGCCGGAAATTTCTCCCATCATCACGTCCAGCAGTAGCAGGCTGTAGCTGCCAATGTCCATTCTCAGAGCTTCTTCAGCGGAGTTTGCCGTATCCACTTCGTAGCCTTCGTTTTCGAGGTTGAACTTCAGAATTTCACATAAGTCTTCTTCATCGTCCACTACTAAAATCCGGTAATCGTTCATTGCTTTGTTGTTTATGTATGACAAGGATAAAACAATTCTCTTGTCACAAAGTTAAACTTTATTTCTTTTTATCGGCAAAAATAGTGCAAACCGAATGCAGAATTTTCATGTTTGCATGAAAACTTGTGCTGAGATGCAGGCCATTTCTACTTTCTGGGTACAAAAGTGAGGCTAATTTGTTACGGAATGATGAAACAAGTGTTACATTTGGGTTACATTAAATTCTCGTTTATCTAAAAGCCCTGTCACATATAAAATATTATCTTTGCTTCGTAAATATTGAATTGTATGAAAGAACTTATGTATATCAGGAGTTTCTCTAAAAGGCGTTTGCCGGTTATTGTGGGAACTCTGCTTTTAGTGATAATCGGCTCTGTCTGGCTGAATACGGCTCCTTTCCGTTCGGGCTTTGATATCGCGGATGAGCTGGGCGGTAATATATTCCCTTCCAGTATCCTTTCAGTGGCTACCACCGATGCTCAGGTCATAGTGCCGGTAGACTCCATGTATGTAGGTAATCCGAAGTCGTGCATCGCTGTCCGTGTCCGTTCGAGGAATGCTTATAGCCGGGTGCGGGTAGAAGTTGCGGAGACTCCGTTCTTTTCCCGTTCAGTGTCGGAATTTGTGCTGGCAAAACCGCGTACGGAGTATATTATCTATCCTGATATCATATGGAATTATGAGGCTCTGAAGAATAACAACCAGGCGGAACCCATTAGTGTGGCCGTTATGGTAGAGATGAACGGTAAGGATTTGGGGCAGAGGGTGCGTACTTTTTCCGTTCGCAGCATTAATGAATGTCTGTTGGGGTATGTCACGAATGGTACAAAATTCCATGATACCGGCATCTTTTTTGCAGCATATGTAAATGAGGAGAATCCTATGATTGACAAACTGTTGCGTGAAGCGCTGGATACGCGTATCGTCAACCGTTTTTTAGGCTATCAGGGAGGTGCCGAAGTGGTGGACAGGCAGGTTTATGCCTTGTGGAATGTACTGCAGAAGCGTAAGTTTCGTTATAGCTCGGTCTCCAATACGAGCCTTTCCAGCAATGTGGTCTTTTCACAGCGTGTGCGCACGTTCGATGACGCCTTGGAGTCCTCGCAAATCAACTGTGTGGATGGAAGTGTGCTTTTTGCTTCTCTGCTCCGTGCCATCAACATAGAACCTATATTGGTGCGCACCCCGGGGCATATGTTTGTAGGATACTACACGGATTCCAGTCATAAAGACATGAATTTCCTTGAAACGACCATGATTGGTGATGTGGATTTGGATGATTTCTTTCCGGACGAACAGTTGGATTCGACGATGGTGGGAAAGTCGCAGAACCAGATGTCGCGCATCACCTTTGACAAGTCCAAGGAGTATGCCAATAAGAAGTATGCCCAGAATAAGGAAGGCATTCATTCCGGCAAACTGAACTATATGTTTCTGGAAATATCCAAAGAGGTGAGAAGGAGAATACAGCCGATAGGGAAATGAGGCGTAGAATGCAAACAGCCGATTTTCACGAACCGGCCGTTCCAATCATCATCTATGAATGAAGACCGTTGAGAGGCTTCAATGAATTAAAACTGAACACTAGTGATTTCTATTATAAAATTTATCAGCGCTGAAAGTATATGTAGCAGGTGTATATGTCTCTTTACCCTCAGTGTCTTTTCCATTAACAATTACCCTCTTGATTGTTGGATTTTCACGGTTTGCATTTCTCACACTCATGCTACGTGCTGTCATGAAATAATCTGTACCATTATATATGTCACCACTGATATGGAAATTCCACAACATGGAAAGAGACCAGTTTTTATAAGTGAAACTTGTATATATTAGTATTATGCTGAAAAATAAAATGTTAATGTAGATTATATGTGGAATTTATTATTGTTAATAGTCTAACACTATTTTTTGATGAACTTATGAATCATTTTAACTAATTTGCTTTTTAGAATCCTTATCCATACCAATATCCCCACGTAATCAAGTTCTTTTTATATAAAAAGATTTATGAATATGCTTTAATGCGTAAATCAAATAGTTCAAAACATTGCTATATATAAATGATAAATGTGATGTGTTTTTCGTTTTTTCGCATCATTGAGATATATTATATACAAGTACGGCATTAATATGATTAAGAGTTAATGCTTTGAATAATTACTAAATAGATATTTAAAACTTTGCAAAAATATAAATGCAAATGTTCTAATATTTATTTAGTAATTTTTAATTCGATTGATGATAGAATTTCTAAATTAATTCATATGTTTGCAAACAAATCCAAATAATAGAGCTTATGAAAAGAAATTATTGCTTATCATTAGTGTTGCTTGCATTGTTTGGGGTGTCTGCACCTTTTGCTGCTAATGCAGCTGTTGAAAGTGTGCTAAGTTCCCAAAGTACTCAGCAAGCCAAGAAAATCACAGGTAAAGTTTTAGATGCGGCAGGCGAACCCATCATCGGCGCCAGCGTGTTAGTAAAAGGTTCTGGTACCGGCGCTGTGACGGATATTGATGGAAATTTTTCTGTAGAGGCGCCGGTGGGTAGCACATTGGAGGTATCTTTCATTGGCTACAAAACAGTGACATTGAAGGTGACGAACGCCACTACTTATACTGTGAGTTTGCAAGATGACTCACAAGCGCTGGACGAAGTGGTTGTGACGGCAATGGGTATCAAGAAAGAGCGCAAGGCTTTGGGATATTCAATGGAGGATGTGAAGTCGGATGAATTGATGAAGATGAAAACTGCCAATCCTATTTCATCCCTTTCGGGGAAAGTGGCCGGTGTGAATGTTACTCAGTCATCCGGTGCCGCTGGTGCGGGCGCTCAGATTATATTGCGTGGAGGAACGTCGGGTGCTGAAGGCAAAGACAATCAGCCGCTCTTTGTGGTGGATGGTGTTATTTTTGATAACTCTTCATCAGTGGTGGGCAATTCGGCTTTCGATGGTTCCATGCGTTCTGCCTCTACTACTTCCAATCGTTTGATGGATATAAATCCCGAAGATATAGAAAGTATGTCGGTGCTCAAAGGCCCTGCAGCTGCCGCTTTATACGGTTCACGTGCAGCCAACGGAGTTATTCTTATCACTACCAAGAAAGGTAAAGAGGGCGTGGTTGAAGTGAATATCAATTCTAAGTTTACTGCTTCATGGGTAAAGAGCCTGCCGCAAACGCAACGCCAATATGCCCGTGGATATATGGAAGACCAATATGATTCAAAGAAGAACTATACTGGTACTGTGTTTAATGACTTTGCTTATACTTCGTGGGGAGAGAAGTCGAACGCAGCTACTTATGATAACATAGGTGATTTCTTTCAAGGCGGAAACATTTTCGATGAAAGTGCCAGCGTAGCCGGGGGTACCAAGAACAGTAAATTCTATCTTTCAGGGTCTTACTATGATCAAGTAGGTGTTGTACCCGAAACAGGATACAAGAAATATGCTTTCCGTTTCAATGGTGAGCAGAAGGTGGGGATTTTTACCTTTAACGCCAGTGCCGCTTATAGCGATGCTCATACAGACCGTACTTTGACGGGTGCCGGGCTTTATAATTCGAGTGGTAATGGTGCTCTTTATGGTGTGTACAACTGGTCTCCTTTCGACCGAATGACCCACTATCAGAACGAGGATGGTACCCGTTATCGTTTGTTTGGCGATCGTCTTGATCCATGGGACGAACGCGACAACCCCTATTGGATTGTCAATCGTAACCACATGTATGACGACATCGACCGTTTCAATGGGATGCTCAGTATAAAAGCCGATATTGCCAAATGGTGGTTTGTTTCTTATAAAATAGGTATTGACCGTTATACCCAAACTGCTTCCAACCGTTTGGCTGCCAATGGCGTGCTTAAACAAGTGTGGCAAAAAGGTATGATGAGTGACAACACCCAGCAGTTCCGCTATATGAGCCATGACTTTATGTCAAACATGAGCCATAAGTTCGGTGATTTCGATTTGAATCTTTTGTTGGGTGCCACAATGGACGAAACCAAGACAGACCGTAGCTCGATGATGGCTTGGAACTTTTCCGTTCCTGATTTCTTCTCATACGCCAATGCCAGTAAAGACAATAAGCAATTCACACATGCAGCTACTAAGAAACGTTTGGTAGGAGCTTTTGGAGAATTCCGTGCATCATGGAAAAATATGCTCTATCTCACTGTGAGCGGTCGTAATGACTGGACTTCTACTCTTCCTCTTGAAAACCGTTCGTACTTCTATCCTTCGGTAAGCGGTTCATTCGTATTTACTGAAGCCTTGCAGCGACTCGGTTGGCTGGATGACAGTGTGCTCAACTTTGGTAAATTGCGTGCATCGTGGGCCAAGGTAGGTAAAGATACCGGTGTGTACGAATTGGAAACTGCCTTATGGCCTACGGGTACCTATCTTGACGGTACGGTAGGTGTGGGAAATACTTGGACACGCGGTAATGACAAACTGAAACCGGAAATGACCAAGTCTACCGAAATAGGCGTGGAATTGAGTTTCTTCAAAAACCGCCTGCACATAGACTATGCTTACTATACCAACGATTCATATAATCAGATTCTTGCTCCTCGCGGTCCGCAATCTACCGGTTACATCTTTTGGAGTATCAATGCGGGCAATGTGTATAACAAAGGTATGGAACTCTCTATTTCGGGAACTCCCATACAGACTAAGGACTGGACATGGGACATTGGCTTGAACATGGCAGGTAATCGTGGTACTTTGGACGGGCTTCCCGAAGGTATGGGCGTGATGTATGTTACCGATGTGCAATATGCCGGTATGCAGGCAGCCTCGTTCAGCGGTGGAGATTTTATGGGTATTGCCGGTACCAAATGGAAACGTAATGACGCCGGTGAGGTGATACTCGACAAAAACGGTATGCCTACTTATGACAAAACCCTTGTAGCAGTAGGTAATCGTGAGTCATCGTTTACCGGTGGATTGAACAACACCCTTACTTGGAAGAATTTTACTTTCAATATGCTATGGGAATTCCGTGTAGGTGGCGATGTGGTCAACGGTACTCAATATGCTATGGATAACAGCGGTGTGAGCCAGTTCTCTGCCGATGTACGCAATCGTTCTCTCACTGTAACGGGTGTCAATGCCAATGGTGACCCAGTGACCAATACTTGGGAAGCCGATAAAACCTATACTTTTAATGGAGTACAAATGAGTGGCTACAACATCATTAAGGATTACTATCAGAACTATTATTCTAAGGAGTCAGCCAACTATATTACCGATGTCAACTCTTTGCGTTTGCGTTCTGTTTCATTGAGCTATGAGTTTCCTAAAACGTGGCTTTCCAAGATTGGATTTGTAAAGCGTGCTTCGGTATCGGTAGCTGCTACCAATCTATTGCTCATCACCAATTACGACGGTGATCCTGAAGTGGCTGCCGCCGGTGCGGGTGTAGGTGGCTCATCATCAGTAGGATTTGACTACTGCGGTGTACCTGCCACTTCTACCATGTCGTTTGGCTTGAATCTTACTTTCTAACTCTTAAAAAACAGAAGCAATATGAAATTATTCAAATCTATGATATTATGTAGTGTGGGTGCCCTTATGACTTTGTTCTCGGGGTGTAGTGACTGGCTCGATGTAAATGTCGATCCCGAAAATCCCACAGCCGGAAATGCGACCTATGATTCACGATTGGCACATATTGAATTTTATACCAACAGTGCCACTCAGTTTGCTGCTTGGCGTTCCAGTATGTCTATGGGCGATTGGACACGCTATTATGACGGCGGTACTTATTGGAGCATGTCTTATTGGAGTCCTCAGACCGGTGCCGTTACCACTCCCTACCAATGGTGGTTCTGTGGAGCTGCTGTAAATATTCCATTTTTGATTGACAAGGCTACGGCAGCCGAGGCTTGGCATTATGTGGGTGCAGCTCGCGTAATTCGTGCCTATGGTTTTATGCTTATGACAGACCTTTATGGAGAAATGCCTTACAAGTCGAGTGAGGCTGAAGCCGGTGTTACTCCTACCTATAATGACGGAAAAACAATCTATTTGGGCTGTTTGGCCGATCTTGACACCGCTATCGAGATGTTCCAAAAAGAGCAAGGGTCTGCGACAGCTTCGTTGGCTGTAGGCGATATTTGGAACGGTGGTAGTGTAGACAAGTGGCTTAAATTGGCATACTTACTTAAAGCACGTTACATTAACAAGCTTATTAAAAAGGGTGAAGGCAGTTATCTTGAAGGGAAATACGATGCCGCAGAAATCTTGGCTTGTCTTGACAAGGCTCAGCAAAGCAATGCCGACAATACCGTATTCAATCATATTGATGCCAATAATTCGCATGATGTATTGGGATGGGATGAACCGGTTGATTATTCACCGCTCTTTTCTGTATGTGGCATGAATGCCGGCTATATGCCTACCAAGATGCTTTACGATAATCTGACAAATTTTGCCGGAAGTGGAATAGAAGATCCGCGTGCCGATAAGATTTTACCTTGGGCATATTCGAAGCAATCAAGTAATTCACCCGCAGAGGTGAAGTTCAAAAACGGTTGGCGTCGTTCTATGGGTGTAGACATGATTGGCAATGATAGTCCCAGCCTTACCGGCGGACCGTTGCGCTCGAACTTCTCGGCAGCTAAAGGTTGGTGGATTGACAGTGAATCTTCTACCCGTAAGGGGGACACTATTTATGTAGAGTGTACCAGTCAGTGCAAAGCTTATCAAGGACGTCCTGATTTACTTTATCGTCGCGATGGCACTGATGCCTCTCGCGAATCGGGAACTTTCTATACTCGCGTGTCTTCTCCCACCTATATTGGAACCTATGCCGAAGCTTGTTTCATACGTGCTGAAGTACTCTTTAACCAAGGTAATAAAGGAGCGGCTTTTAATGCTTATAAGAAAGGTATTGCAGCCAGTATCGACGGTATGAACGATAAATTGAAAGTGTGGTGCCGTGAAGATGCCAATTTGGAAGCATGCCCCTCGTTCTCTCCTATGACGCAAACCGATATTGACAACTATTTGAACAATGGTATCGGCACTGAAGAGAATATTACTTTGGGCAAGATTCTTACTCAAAAGCGTTTGGCATTGCATTTTTCCATGGAAATTTGGAACGATATGCGTCGCTACGATTTTAATCCGGAGCTTTTCTTAGGCTGGGGTATTCCTGCACGCTATGGCGTTGATGCTACTGCCCAAAAGAATATTCCGCAAGGTAAACAGTTCCGTCGTTGGCAGCAATGCAGTCATGAACTCAACTACAATACGGCCAATCTGCAAGCTATCGGTGCCACTGTTCCGGGAGCTGATACTTCAATTGCACTTTGGAATGCTGCCGAGGACGTATGGACTTTACCCGTATGGTGGGACAGTGCCCAAAACTAATTTTTCATTGCATTTTATTTTGTGATACAAATTCATTATCTTTACGCCCAAAATGTGGATTTTAAGATATAGTTAAGATATTGAAGGCTCTAATGGTCTTCATTCATAGATGATGATTGGAACAGCCGGTTCGTGAGAATCGGCTGTTTTTTTGTTTCGTTTGTTTGCATATCAACGGCGGTAATATGTTACTTTTGCCCTAAAACCGAAGATAGGCTGCACCTCAGCATAAAAAATGGACAAGTTCATTTTATTTTGCATTCGGTTTGTACTATCTTTGCGAGAAATAGCTGAGATGGTGTGAACTGTCTTTGCAAAGATTAGTCTATATATGGAACAAAGCAAGAAATTTATCTCTCCGGGGGCATGGTTCTCCATGACTTATCCGGTAGACTGGAATGAATTCGAGGACGGGGAAGGCTCTTTCCTTTTTTATAACCCCAATGAGTGGACCGGTAATTTTCGCATTTCGGCTTTCAAAGGGAATGCTACATATGGCAAGGACTCCGTGAAGCAAGAGTTACGGGAAAACTCCTCTGCCATTCCGGTTAGGATAGGCCGGATGGAATGTGCATATAGTAAGGAGATGTTCGAGGAAGAAGGTGCGTACTATACTTCCCATTTATGGATAACGGGCGCGGATGAAGTTGCCTTTGAATGTTCGTTTACGGTGAAGAAAGGAGAGCCGGTTGCAGAAGCGGAGAAGATTATCGCTTCGCTGGAAACGCGGAAGGATGGAGTGAAGTATCCAGCGGAGATAATTCCGGTGCGCCTTTCGGAAATCTACCAGATTAATGAAGCATACGAGTGGGTGGATACTACTATAAAGGAATTGTTGAAGAAGGATTTCCAGGGAGCCGAGGAAGACATTGCCAAGATGCAGCAGATGATGGAAGAAAGCAACATCGGTCCTAAGAAGAAGGATGCATGGCTGGCTTTTGGCATCGCGCTTTGTGTTATTTTCGCCAATGAAGTGGACGGTATGGAATGGCGTACCTTGGTGGACGGAAACCGGGAAGCGCCCATATTGCTGAACACGTCTACCGGTGAATGGATAGACCCCATGAAGCTGGTTTGGAGCAAAGTAAAGGCAGGAGGTAAAGTGAATCTGCCGGAGATATACAGCTCCTTGTTCTAAGGTCCGGTCATCTCGGTACTGTGATTTTCAACTTTCAATTTTCATTTTTCAACTATTAAAGCATTGGCAGCAGTAAATTCAATTCTTCAGGTGGAAAACTTGACCAAGTCGTTCGGTGACTTGGTACTATTCGAAAATATTTCTTTGGGCTTGTCCGAGGGACAGCGTGTCGGGTTGATAGCCAAGAACGGCAGTGGCAAGACGACATTGCTCAATATCCTTTCCGGCAAGGAAGGGTATGACAATGGCACCATTTCCTTCCGTCGTGATTTGCGTGTGGGTTATCTGGAACAAGACCCGCAATATCCCGAAGAGCTGACCGTGCTCGAAGCGTGCTTCCATCATGGCAACAGTACTGTCGAGTTAATCAAGGAATATGAACGTTGCATGGAAACGGAGGGGCATCCCGGCTTGGACGAAATTCTGGTGCGTATGGACCATGAAAAAGCTTGGGAGTACGAGCAGAAGGCGAAACAGATTCTGTCTCAACTTAAAATACGTGATTTCAGTCAGCACGTAAAACATCTGTCCGGCGGGCAGTTGAAGCGTGTGGCACTTGCCAATACCCTTATCACTGAACCCGATTTGCTGATACTGGACGAGCCTACCAACCACCTCGACCTCGATATGACGGAGTGGCTGGAGGAATATCTCCGCCGGAATAACCTCAGCTTGCTGATGGTGACGCACGACCGTTATTTCCTCGACCGGGTATGCTCCGAAATCGTAGAGATAGACAACCGGCAGATTTATCAGTATAAAGGCAATTACAGTTATTATCTGGAGAAGCGCCAAGAGCGTATCGAGGCCAAGACTGTGGAGATAGAACGTGCCAATAACCTCTACCGCACAGAGCTGGAATGGATGCGCCGCATGCCGCAAGCCCGCGGGCACAAGGCACGCTATCGGGAGGATGCCTTTTACGAGTTGGAGAAGGTGGCTAAGCAGCGTTTCAACAACGACAATGTAAAGCTGGACGTTAAGGCTTCTTATATAGGCAGTAAGATATTCGAGGCAGACCATCTGTACAAATCCTTTGGTGACTTGAAGATTCTGGATGATTTCTCCTACATCTTCTCCCGTTACGAAAAGATGGGTATCGTAGGGAATAACGGTACGGGCAAGTCGACCTTCATCAAGATACTGATGGGGTTGGAGCAGGCAGACAGCGGTACGCTGGACATTGGCGAGACGGTCCGCTTCGGTTACTACTCGCAGGACGGCTTGCAGTTTGACGAGCAGATGAAAGTGATTGATGTAGTGCAGGACATTGCCGAAGTTATAGAACTGGGCAACGGCAAGAAGCTGACGGCATCGCAATTCCTGCAACATTTCCTGTTTACTCCCGAGACACAGCACAGCTATGTCTACAAGCTGAGTGGGGGAGAACGCCGCCGCCTCTATCTGTGTACGGTCCTGATGCGCAATCCCAACTTCCTGGTGCTGGATGAGCCGACCAATGACCTCGATATTGTGACGCTGAATGTGCTGGAAGAGTATTTGCAGAATTTCAAAGGATGCGTGATTGTGGTGAGCCACGACCGTTATTTCATGGACAAAGTGGTAGACCATCTGTTAGTGTTCAACGGACAAGGGGACATCCGCGACTTTCCCGGCAACTATACACAATATCGCGACTGGAAAGATGCGAAAGTCCATCAGGAAAAGGAGAAAGAGAAAGAAGCCGCCAAGGCTCAGGAGGACAAGACGGCGAAGGTGCGTCTGAACGAGAAACGGCGCATGTCTTTTAAGGAAAAACGCGAGTTTGAACAATTGGAGCAGGAGATAGCTGACCTGGAAACCGAAAAGAATGCAATTGAAGAGGCTTTGTGCAGCGGTACTTTGTCTGTGGACGAACTGACGGAGAAGTCGAAACGTTTGCCGGAATTGTCGGACTTGATTGACGAAAAAACATTGCGCTGGCTGGAGCTGAGTGAGATAGAATCGGAATGAAGTTCGAAATTGAAAATTAAGAATTAAGAATTAAAAATTAGAACTGAGAAAGTGGGAAATCTGACGAATTATCATAGCCATAGCCTTTATTGTGACGGGCGTGCCGGCATGGAGGACTTTGTGCGTTTTGCATTGAGTGAAGGTTTTACATCTTATGGCTTTTCATCGCATGCTCCATTGCCTTTTTCTACGGCATGGACTATGGAGTGGGATATCATGGACGACTATCTATCTGAATTCCATCGTCTGAAGGAGAAGTATGCCGGACGTATCGAACTGTATATCGGTCTGGAGATTGATTATCTGAATGAAGCGAGTAATCCGTCCATCGCCCGTTTCAGGGAGTTGCCGTTGGACTACCGTATTGGTTCTGTACATCTTCTCTACAATGACAAAGGGGAAGTGGTGGATGTAGATGTACCTGCGGATACCTTTAAGACCATTGTAGACGGACATTTCTGCGGTGACTTGGAGCATGTGGTCCGTCTCTATTATGGTAGGTTGACGAGGATGCTCGAGCTGGGTGGTTTTGATATTGTGGGCCATGCCGATAAGATGCACTACAATGCAGCATGCTATCGCCTGGGATTGCTGGACGAGCCTTGGTATGATGAGCTGGTTAGGGCGTATTTCGCAGATATTGCCCGTCGCGGCTATCAGGTAGAGGTCAATACCAAAGCCTATCATGACCTGGGTACTTTTTACCCCAATGAGCGGTATTTCTCCTACCTGCATGATTTGGGTGTACGTGTGCAGGTAAACAGTGATTCACACTATCCGGAACGGATAAGCAACGGACGTCCCGAAGCTTTGTGTGCCTTGAGGAAAGCTGGATATGAATCGGTGATGGAACTACACGGAGGAGAATGGAAAGAGATGCCTATCGTGTTTTGAGTGAATAGGATACAAAAACTCCTGACTTGCCTTTTTGTAAAGGTAGTCAGGAGTTTTTTCTTTCTATTATGAACTATTCTGTTTTCAGTAAAAAGTCGTCAATCGCCTTTTTGTAGGTAGCCTTATCGGCTGCTCCGCGGAAGAGCTGAGGCTCTCCATTCATAGGGATGAATACAAAAAGAGGGATGCTTGTTGCATTGAACAACGCTGCCAGTTCCTTTTCCTTATCCACATTGACTTTGTAGACAACGATTTTATCGGCATACTCTTTGGCCAGTTCCTTCATAATGGGAGCCACCATGCGGCAAGGTCCGCACCAGTCGGCATATAAGTCTATGATGGCAGGCTTGTTTCCCTTGTATTTCCAGTCCTGGGATTTCTCATAGTCGAACACATCCTTGATGAACATGGCTTTGTTCATGACGATAACTTCTCCGTTTGTTTGAGCATAGGCCAGCATGCAGGAAAACACGAGGGCAACCATTGCTATAATCTTCTTCATTTCTTCTTGTTAAGAGTTTTGTTCTATAACGGCTTTCAAATCCTTACCGCTGATGACACCCGA
>ULMC01010846.1_pt1 | contig 12555 bp, 10 predicted proteins | sample 1951541 | NCBI WGS metagenome assembly ULMC01 (sample SAMEA4835539, study PRJEB28245) | human gut metagenome | biome: gut microbiome; material: fecal sample | place: Denmark | collected 2008 | reverse complement strand
CGCCGACGGCAGGGACTGCAACGAATCCACCGAAGCCGACGAGCACGCCGGATGCCGCGCAGACATCAAATCCGACGAGCACGCCGGAAATCACCGAAACGCCCATGCCGACGGAAACGCCTGAACCGACACCGTCCCCCGAACCCACGTCGGCACCCACGCCCGCGCCGACAGGCAAGCTCTACGAGCGCGTGCCGGGAATCGAAATGCCGGGCGAGAAGGTCAATGGGCACGAGTACATCGGCACGCTGTCCATTCCATCGCTGGGGCTGAAAGTGCCGGTGCAGCGCAACTGGTCGTACGAGAACCTGAGCGTGTCGCCGTGCCGCTATTCCGGCAGCGCCTACGCGGACAACCTCGCTATTATTGCGCACACCTACCACTTTGGCAAGCTGAGCAGCTTGGCGCTGGACGCAACCGTTACCTTCACGGACATGGAGAATAACGTTTTCCGCTACGTTGTGCGGGAGAAAAACACGATTTTCCCCAACGATGCGAACGAAATTGCCCATTCCGGCTATGACCTGACGCTTGTGACCTGCACCATCAGCGGCACAAAACGCGTGGCGGTGTACTGCGAGCGCGTGAAATAATCCAACAAAAGGACTGTCTGCAACGGGCAGCCCTTTTTTCGTGAAATCCATGCAACACGGCAGGAATTGACGGGGTGGAGCGCGAAATAAACAAGCGCGGCGTAACTTTCGCCGCAGGAAGGGAAAGCAACCTTGAACTGGAAAATACACCTTTATCGTGCTATCCTCTGGCTGATTACGCTGTCCCTGCTGCTGGTGATGTTCGGCTTCTCGGCACAGGAAGGCACGCAGTCCGGCAGCATCAGCGATAAAATTGCCCGCCCAATTACGGATTCTCTGGCGCAGCGGCAGGGACTGACGGGGAAGGCGTACTGGAAGCTGTATGCACAGGTGGATTTTGCCGTGCGGAAAACGGCGCATTTCTTGGAGTACACGCTCTTGGGACTGCTGCTGACGCTGCTGCTGGACAGCTACCGCGCCCGCTGGCACTGGCTGTCATGGGCGGGATGTACGCTCTATGCCGCAACGGACGAAATCCATCAGCTTTTCGTTGCCGGGCGTACGGGCAAGTGGCAGGATGTGATGCTGGATTCATCGGGCGCGCTGGCGGGGCTGCTGCTGGCGATGTTCATGCTCTGGCTGATTCGGCGGCGCAGGGCGAAAAAGCAATCAACATAATAAATAGGAGGCAGATTATGCTGACAATCGAACAGCTTTACGACCTTAACCACACATTGGCGGCGGATTACCTGCGGCAGTTTACCTATCCGTGGGAGGCGCTTGCGGGCATCAAGGCGGAAATCCTGCGCATCGGCGCGGCGCTTGACCCGGCGGAATACACCGAAATCAGCGAGCACGTCTGGGTGCACAAAACCGCGACGGTTGCGCCGACGGCGTATCTGGGTGCGCCCTGCATCATCGGCGCGCGGACGGAAGTGCGGCATTGCGCGTTCATCCGCGGCAGTGCGCTGGTAGGGGCAGACTGTGTGGTCGGCAACTCTGTGGAGCTGAAGAACGTGATTCTTTTCGACCATGTGCAGACGCCGCACTACAACTACGTCGGCGACAGCATCCTCGGTTATTGCAGCCACATGGGGGCGGGGTCGATTACCAGCAACGTGAAGAGCGACAAGACGCTGGTGACGGTTCGCGGCGCAGGCGAAAGCATGGCAACCGGCTTGAAGAAAATGGGCGCAATGCTTGGCGACTATGTGGAAGTCGGCTGCAACAGCGTGCTGAACCCCGGCACGGTTATCGGGAGGGAGAGCCAAATCTACCCGCTGAGCTGCGTGCGTGGTGAAGTGCCCGAAAGAAGCATCTGGAAAACTGGCGGCGTGGTGGTGAAGAAGCAATGATTCAGCCGATTGTGAGAGATGTGATGTTCCTGTCCTGCAAGAGTCAGATGGCGACGGCGGAGGATTTGCCCGTTGCGCGTGACCTCGCGGATACCCTGCGCGCCCATGCGCACGAGTGTGTCGGCATGGCGGCGAACATGATTGGCGTCCGCAAGCGCATCATTGCGGTGATGGCGGGGAAAACCGTGCTGGTGATGCTTAACCCGGTCATCACGGATCGCCAGATTCCCTTCGCAGCGCAGGAGGGATGCTTGTCGCTGGACGGCGAGCGCCCGTGTTTGCGGTATCAGCAGATTTTGATGGAATATCAGGATGAGCAGCTGCAGCGGCATGTGCAGCGGTTCTCTGGTTTCACCGCGCAGGTGATTCAGCACGAGGTGGATCATTTGGAAGGCATCATTATTTGAGGTGAGGACATGACTATCACACAAACGCTCTGTCAGGAGTTCCAAACCGCCCCGTGGCAAATCGACGCCGTCATTCGCCTGCTTGACGAGGGCTGCACGCTGCCGTTTATCGCGCGTTACCGCAAGGAACAGCACGGGTCGCTGGATGACCAGAAGCTGCGTGAAATCAGCGAACGGCTGACGGCGCTGCGGGCGCTCGAAGCGCGTCGGCAGGAAATCAGTGAAAGCCTGCAAAAGTTAGATGTCTGGACGGAGAAGCTGCAAAGCGACCTCGATGCTGCCGCGACATTGGCGCAATTGGAGGATATTTATCGCCCGTACCGCCCGAAGCGCCGTACCCGCGCGTCGATTGCCAAGGAGAAGGGGCTGGAGCCGCTCGCGAACGCGCTGATGCTCCAGCAGCGGAACATGATGGCGCCGGAAACCATCGCCCTGCGCTATGTGAACGCGGAGAAGGGCGTCGAAACGGCGGAGGATGCCCTGCAAGGCGCGATGGATATTATCGCCGAGATCGTCAGCGACGATGCCGCCGTCCGCACGAAGCTCAAAACGTACTACCATCAAACGGCGATGGTCGCGACGGTCGCGGCGAAAGACGAGGACAGCACCTACCGCATGTACTACGACCACCGTGAGCCGCTGCGCCTGATGCCGTCGCACCGGGTGCTGGCGATGAACCGCGGGGAGAAGGAGGGCTTCCTCAAAGTCGCGCTGGACGTGGACAAGGAGAAGGCGCAGCAGCTCGTGCGCTATGGCTTTGTGCAGCAGACGGGCAGCCCGGCGTGCAAGTACGTCGCGCAGGCGTGCGACGACGCGTATACGCGGCTGATTGCGCCGTCGCTGGACACGGAACTGCGCGCGGAATTGACCGACAAGGCGAGTGCAGCGGCGATTCGCGTGTTCGCGCTGAACCTGCGCCCGCTACTGATGCAGCCGCCGGTGCGCGGGAAGGTCGCGATGGGGCTTGACCCCGGCATCCGCACGGGCTGCAAGGTCGCGGTTGTGGACGAAACCGGGCGTGTGCTGGATACGGGCGTCATTTTCCCGCTGCCCAGCCACGGCAAGGTTGCGCAGGCGAAGGAAACCGTCAAGCGCATGATCCAGAAGCACCACGTCGGCATCGTCGCCATCGGCAACGGCACGGCGGGGCGCGAGACAGAGCAGTTCTTCGTCGAGGTGATGAAGGAGCTGGCGCTGGGCGATGCGCTCAAATACATGGTCGTCAGCGAGGCGGGCGCGTCGGTGTATTCCGCGTCGAAGCTGGCGGCGGAGGAGTTCCCGCAGTTTGATGTCAGTCTGCGTTCGGCGGTGTCGATTGCGCGGCGGCTGCAGGATCCGCTGGCGGAGCTGGTCAAAATCGATCCGAAGGCGATTGGCGTAGGACAGTATCAGCATGACCTGAAAGCAGCGGAACTGGACGCGGCGCTGGGCGGCGTGGTCGAGGACTGTGTGAACAGCGTCGGTGTGGATGTGAATACGGCGAGCGTGTCGCTGCTGAGTTACGTCGCGGGCATCAACACGACCGTCGCGAAGAACATCGTGGCGTACCGCGAGGAAAACGGCGCGTTTACGACCCGTGCGCAGCTGAAGAAAGTGCCGCGCCTTGGCCCCAAAGCCTTCGAGCAGTGCGCAGGCTTCCTGCGCATTCCCGGCGGCAAGGACTTGATGGAGAACACAGGCGTTCACCCGGAAAGCTACGACGTGGCGCGCGCCCTTTTGAAGCACTTTTCGCTCACCCCGGCGGAGGCGGTCGGCAAGCTGCTGACCTTGGCGGACGCGGAGGGGTTCGCGGCGCTGGCGAAGCAGCTGAATGTGGGTGAACCGACCCTGCGCGACATTGCGGCGGAGCTGTCCCGCCCCGGCCGCGACCCGCGCGATGAGCTGCCGCAGGTGCTGATGCGCAGCGACGTGATGGATTTGAAGGACTTGCAGCCCGGCATGGAGCTTCGCGGCACGGTGCGCAACGTGACCGACTTCGGCGCGTTTGTGGACATCGGCGTTCACCGCGACGGCTTGGTGCATATCAGCCAGATGGCGCAGCGACGCGTGAATCATCCGAGCGAAGTCGTCCGAGTCGGCGACATCGTGACCGTGTGGGTGCTGGAAGCGGATGCGAAAACGAACAGAATTAGTCTGACAATGCGTCCGCCGGCGAAAGGGGAAGGCAATTTCTCAACAACCAAAAGCACACAAACGAAAAAACTAACATAACAGACCTGTAACATCCGAAGGGGCACCGAAGGTTTCCAAAGGGCGATCGGAAAGCCCTTTGGTCGCTCCCGAAGGAGCGAAATCCCTGCGTAACAATCCAATCCTATAAGCAATAGGAGGGAAATTCATGCAAAACATGCGAAAATGGATTGCGCTATTCTTGACCATGCTGCTGCCGGTGCTTCCGGCAGCCGCCGAGGAGGAATCAACCATGCTGACAGGCAAAACAGCGACGGAAATCGTTGAGATGATGGGTTTCGGGTGGAATCTGGGCAATACGCTGGACGCAACCGGCGGCAATACCGCGGATGTGACCGCGCAGGAGCAGTCGTGGGGGAACGCGAAAATCACCCCGGAACTGATGGTGCGCGTGAAGGAAGCGGGCTTTGACACCATCCGCATTCCCGTGACTTGGTACCGCTATACCTCGGACGATGGGACGTACACCATCCGCGAGGACTTCCTCCAGCATGTCCGCGAAGTGGTCGAGTGGGCGCGCGAGGCGGACTTGTTCGTCATCCTCAATATGCACCACGAAGCGTGGATTAACGAGCCGAATTTCGCGGCGGACGCGGAGAAAATCGGCGAGCAGCTGACGGCAATGTGGCGGCAGATTGCGGACACCTTCGCCGACTTTGACCAGCATGTGATTTTCGAGGGCATGAACGAGCCGCGCGCGCAGGGTACGAACTATGAGTGGAGCGGCAACGCGGCGTGCTACGCTGCCGTCAACTACCTCAACCAAGTGTTCGTGAACACCATCCGCAAGGACGCCAAGGGCTGCAACGCCGAGCGCTGCCTGATGATTCCGGGCTACGCGGCGACCAGCTCCCCGGCGGGCACGGCGGCGATTGCCCTGCCGACGGTGGATGGCGAAGCGGCGGCAAACATCATCGTGTCCGTGCATTCGTATGATCCGCAGACCTTCTGCCTGCAGGACACGCAGACGACGTTCGACCCGGAGAAGGATGGCGCGAAAATCAACCGCGTGTTCGAGAACATCAAGGAAACCTTCCTTGACCGGGGGATTCCGGTCGTGATGGGCGAAACGGGTGCGACGAACACGAATGGCAATCACGACGAGCGCGCGAAGTGGGCGTACTGTGTCGCGCAGAATGCCCAGCGCTACGGCGTGCCGATTGTCATCTGGGATAATGGGAACAATCAGACGTCCGGCGGTGAGTGCCACGCCTGGATTCGCCGCGCGGTGAATCCGAAGCTGCGCAGTCAGGCGACGAGCGTGGTGTACCCGCAGGTGCTGGACGCGCTGTGGGAGGGCAAGAACAGCACGGCATGGGGCAGTGCGCTGACGGAAGTGCGCGCGGAGGCGGACGAGAGCATCCTCTGGGCGAACGCCGACGGCTTGACGAGCCAGAAGGAATGGGATTCCTCCTACATCCAGCTCGAAGCGAAAATGGAGTGGTTCGCGGACGGCGCGCGCATTGGCATTCGCTATTCCGGCGCGGGTACGCCTAAAATCGTGCTGGACAGCGCGGAAAAGAGCGTCTGGTGGATTCTGGTGGATGCGGCGGAGATACAGAAGAATGATGACGGCACGAAAACCGCGTGGTTCACGAGCGAAATCCTGCTGGCGGAAATGCGCAAAAACGGCGTTGATAACCCTGCACAGCTGCAAAATTGTTATGTCATCGCGACGAACGGGAAGATTACCGCTTACCGCATCAAGGTGGAGGGCATGGCGACGGCGCTGACGACCTACCATGTGAACGGCAGCGCGATTCATCAGGCGGATTTGCCGGATGCCCCGACCTACCCGCACATGACCTTCTGCGGCTGGTACACCACGCCGGATTACCAGCCCGGCACGGAAGTCACGGGCGCAAGCGGCGCTTCGGACGCATGGGCGAAGATGGCGCTGGACATGAGTGTCATTAAGTAACAAAGGAGTCAAACAACGTTGGATTTTGAATATCTGCTGTTTTTGCAGAACCTCCGGGCGGAGGCGCCAAACTTCATCAACAGCTTGCTGCTCTTCATTTCGGAATTTGCCGCCGGGTCGCTGCCGGTTGTCATTATTGTCGTATTCTACTGGTGCATCGACAAGCGCACCGGGCAGCGGATGGGGCTGTGCTTCGCGGGTGCAACGATGGTGACGCAGCTCATCAAGAATATCGCGTGCGTCTATCGCCCGTGGAAGCAGGATGCGCGGCTGCAAATCGCCCCGGAAGCGGCGGCAACGGCAACAGGCTACTCGTTCCCCAGCGGACATGCGACACTGGCAGCGTCTTTTTACGGCAACATCGCGGTGTACCTGAAAAAGTACAGCAAATGGTGGATGCTTCCGTGCGTGCTGCTGACGCTGCTGACGGCGTTTGCCCGCAACTGGCTCGGCGCGCACACGCCGCAGGACGTGCTGGTTGGGATGATGATTGCGCTGGTCGTGCTGCTGCTGTCAAAATACCTGCTGAACTGGGCGGACGGCGGCAAGAACCGCGACTGGCTGCTGGCGACTATCGGCATCATCCTGTCTGCCGCGATGCTGATTTACACCAGCGTGAAGCCGTATCCGATGGATGTGCTGCCGGACGGAACGCTGCTGGTTGACCCGTGGGACATGGTGACGGACTGCTACAAGGCGGCGGGGGCGATGATGGGCTTCTGCCTTGGCTGGGTGCTGGAGAGGCACTTTGTCGGTTTTGAGGCAAAGGGTGCGGGCAAGGCACGCATGATTCGCGGCGTGGTTGGCGTAGCGCTGCTGCTGGCGGTGCGGAAGGGAATGAAGGCGGCGGGTAATCTGCTGCTGGATGCGCACTGGCTGGGCTTTGCAGAGATGTTCGGGCTGATGCTGTTCGCGATTGTGCTGTATCCGGCACTGTTTCAGTGGGCGGAGAGAAGGAAAAGCAAATCATGAAATTGGGTGCTTCGGGCGAAAATGGCTCGGAGCGCCTTTTTTGTGTACGCATTTTGTGCATGAACGCATATGTGCCGGGATATGATAGGAATACGCACCCGGAAAGGATGCAGGAAAGAGAGGAAAGACGCATGGAAGAACGCAAATGTGTCGGTTGGCAGGAACAGGAGACATCCCGCCTGTTTTCCGCTGTGCAGGAGGCGCGGGGTAGCGGCGCACCGCTTCGGCAAGTGTTCGAGGACTTATCCGTGGACTTGGGACGCAAACCCAACAGCATTCGCAACTACTATTACGCTTGTTTGCGGAATCAGGAGCAGAATACGCCGCGCGTACAGGCGTTCATTCCCTTCACGGAGGCGGAGACGCATGACCTCTTGCGTCAGGTGCTGACGGGCTGCGGGCAGGGCATGAGCGTCCGCGCGTGTGTTATGCGGATGGCAGACGGCGACCACAGCCGGATGCTGCGTTATCAGAATAAATACCGCGCGATTTTGAAGCATCATCCGGAGATGATTGCGCAGGTGCGGCAGGAACTGCTGGCAGAGGGCGTTGCTGCGCCCGCGCAGGGGAAGAATCCGCCTGATGAGGCAGAGAACCGCGCCGCGTCCCAGATGATGGCGGAACCGTGCGTGCTGAAAATGCTGGAGGGCATGAAGGAACTGCTTTGGCGGGCGTCGGCGGCGGAGGAAAAGGAGCAATTGCAGCGTTCGCTCGATCGAATGCGCGTGGAGCAGGATTTGCGGCGGATTGCGTGGGAGAAAGATTATGACGCGGCTGTGCAGCTGATTCGGGAGATGCGGGCGTGCTTGGAAAGCGTTCGTAATTCGCTGGACGGGGAGAAGCGCTGCGATGTGGAGGATTGCCTTGCGAAAGCCGCCTCGTTCCCCAATAAACATGCGGGAGAAGCATGAAAGTGTCACCGATTGAATCGCGTGTAAGGACTAAGGTGGAGGACTTCGGCACGCTTCATTCGCCCCTTGCGTTCCCCTGAAAAATGCGGTATACTGTCCTTGTAAAGGGGGCATCCACATGGAAATCGGAATTCGGCTGCATGATACGGCAGGAAGTAATTTGGATGAACACCTGCGTAACGCAAGGGAGCAGGGGTTTTCCTGTGTTCATATCGCGATGAGCAAGGTCGTGCCGGGGTTTAAGATGGCGGATGCGCCGGAGCTGCTGACGGACGCGCTGGCGGATGAGGTGCGCGGGCTGCTGGAGAAGTACAATCAGCGGTGCGTGCTGCTGGGGTGTTATTTGAACCTGTGCAGCCCCGATTTGTCGGCGCACGAGCGCACGCTGATGAATTATCGTGCGCATTTGCGGTTCGGCAAAAAAATCGGCGCGCTGATGGTCGGCACGGAAACCGGCGCACCCAATATCGGTTACAAATCCTGCCCAGAGTGCCGGACGGAGGAGAGTCTGCGCCTGTTTATTGAGCGCGTGAAGCCCGTCGTTCGCTGGGCGGAGGAAGAGGGCATGATGCTTGCTATCGAGCCGGTCACGCGGCACATCGTCTGCACGGCGGAAAGGTGTCAACGGGTGCTGGCGGAGGTGCACTCCGAAAGCCTACGGGTTATTCTTGACGCGGTGAACCTGCTCGACCGCGAGAACGTCCATCAGGCGCAAGAAGTCGTAACGGATGCGATTGCGCGTTTGGGGGATTCCGCCGAGTTGCTGCACATCAAGGATTTCCTGCCCGATGGCACGGACGAGTGCGCATGGGCGCGGCAGAATATCGCGAATGTCAACATGTTTGATGGGCTGCTGTCGATTGCGCCGGGGCTGGGGCAGATGGATTACCGCCCGCTGATGCAGCTCGCGAAGCGCCGGAATCTGCCGATGACGCTGGAAAACACAAATCCGCAGAACGCGGTGTCGGCGCGCCGTACACTCGAAAAGACGCTGGAGGAATGCTGAATGGCAATGGATTTGCAGCGCCTGATGAGCCTGCTGCGCCAGTGTATGCAGCGCTACGATATGGTGTCGGCGGGGGATAAAATCGCGGTCGGACTGTCCGGCGGCAAGGATAGCCTGACGCTGCTGATGGGCCTGAAGCACCTCCAGCGGTTCTATCCCGTGCCGTACGGGCTGTGCGCGATTCACGTCGGCAGCGGTGCGCCGGGCAGCGAGGCAGACGTGGAGACGATGCGGCGGTTCTGCGAAGGATTAGACGTGCCGTTCTATTTTGTGGATGCAAAGGTGTACCAGATTGTGTTTGAAATCCGCAAGGAGAAGCACCCGTGCAGCCTGTGCGCCAAGCTCCGGCGCGGCGCGCTCAACGACAAGGCAATGGCGCTGGGATGCAATAAAATCGCGTATGCGCACCATCAGGACGACTTCATCGAAACGAGCCTGATGAACCTGATGCTGGAGGGGCACTACGACTGCTTCCCGCCCGTGACGCACCTTGATCGCACGAACCTGCAAGTCCTCCGCCCCATGCTCATGATCAAGGAGCGCGACGTGATTGGCTTTGCACGGAGAGAAAATCTGCCTGTTGTCAAGAATCCATGCCCTGCCGATGGGCATACGCGCCGGCAGGACGTGAAGGACTTCATCCGGCGCAGTCGCGACGTCTTTCCGCAGGGACGCGAATGCCTATATGCGTCGCTGCTGGACTATTTCGACCGAAATGTGACGAAAAATGCAAAAAACGGGTAAAAATCCTCCGAAAACGATATTTTTGGTGAAAAACAACAAAAGCTTTCGAAAAAAATACGAAAAAATGGCGCATTTAGCCGAAAAAAATGTACAAAACGCCCGAAAACAGGGAAGTAACGCTGTAATGATGACAAGTAACCTACTTGACACCATCCGAAAGTAGTGTATAATGGACAATATACGTTGGTATAGGTGACTGATTGCGGGGATGCGGTTCGTCCACTTGCCAATGTATAAGAATGGCTGAAGTGTCACTAAGAACCGAATTTGGCAGATGCGAAATGCCCTCCGACGCAAAATTATCGGGGGGGGGTATTTTGTCTGCCAATTTTGCAACCTCTGGTTTCACACCGCCCGATGGAAAGTAGGACAAGCCGATGATTACCATGCAGGAAATGGAGAAGGAGCTGGCCATTTACCGCAAGAACTTTACCGCGGTTCGCCTCATCAGCGAGGCAGATATCTTGCGTACAATTGAAGCGCGCAAGCACAATCCGGCTTCACGCGCCTGCCCCTGCCGGGATGGGCGGATGACATCGCAGGGATGCCGAAACTGCATCGTTCTCCGGGCGTACATGGAGAAATGCAAGAAAATCAAGCTCGAATACGATGATCCGAATGTCTATCAGGTGACAGCGCGTTACCTGCATGTCGAGGGCGGGCGCTATGTGCTGGAACTGGTGCAGAAACTTGACGACGACATGATGATTGACGCCGAGTCGGGCGAGAAGCTTGCCAATCGCCTGTCCAGTTATGAGGACAAGCTGTACCACGATGCGCTCACGGGGACGCTCAACCGCCGCTATTACGAGGAACACATGTGCAAAACCGTCTATGAGGCGGGCATTGCCATGATTGATGTGGATAACTTCAAACTTTATAATGATGTTTTCGGGCATCGCGCGGGCGATGTTGTGCTGGAGACGATGGCGCAGTCCGTTAAGCTGCATACCGCGAGCGGCGATCTGCTGGTGCGCCTGGGCGGAGACGAGTTCCTGCTGGTTATGCCCGGCATCCCCGCTGACCGCCTGTACAGCCGCCTGCTGCAAGTGAGCGAGGCGGTGCACAATACGCCTGTGCCGGGGTACACGAATCTGCAAATTTCGATTAGCATCGGCGGTGTGATGGGCAATGGCCGCCTGCTGGAAACTGCCGTGGAGCAGGCTGACCAGCTGATGTATCAGGCGAAAACGCATACGAACATGGTTATGACGGAGATGATGCTGGCGCAGTCGTCGGAGCAGGAGAATGAACTGCACGCGCGGAAAGAACGCATCCTGATTGTGGACGACTCGGAGTTGAACCGCGCGCTGCTGACGGAAATGCTGGAGGACGACTACGAAATTCTGGAAGCTGCGAACGGGCAGGAGTGCATGGACATTCTGAACGCGGGCAGCGATAAAATTTCGCTGATGCTGCTGGATCTGCTGATGCCTGTGATGGATGGCTTCGAGGTGCTGGCGTCGATGAACCGCAGCCACATGCTGGAAAATCTGCCGGTTATCATGATATCCAGCGAGGACTCGGATGCTTTTATCCGCCGCGCCTACGAGCAGGGCGTGAGCGACTACATCAGCCGCCCGTTCGATGCGAAAGTAGTCTATCGGCGCGTCTACAACACCATTAAGCTGTACGCCAAGCAGCGTCGCCTGGTGTCAATGGTCACGAGCCAAATCCTCGAAAAAGAAAAGAACAACATGCTGCTGATTAACATCCTGAGCCATGTGGTGGAGTTCCGGAACGGTCAAAACGGCTCGCATGTGCAGCATATGCGGCAATTGTCGGAGCGGCTTCTGGAGATGCTGTGTGCCAAAACCGACCGCTACCGCCTGACCCCGCAGGACTGCAACCTGATTGCCCTTGCGTCGTCGATGCACGATATTGGTAAAATCGCCATTGACGCAAAAATTCTGAATAAACCCGGAAAGCTGACGCCGGAAGAGTTCGAGCAGATGAAGCAGCACACGATTTTTGGCGCGAAGATGCTCGACGACCTTGCGGCGCACCACAACGAGAAGCTGGTGCGCACGGCATGCGACATTTGCCGCTGGCACCACGAGCGCTATGATGGGCACGGCTATCCCGATGGTCTGGTGGGGGACGAAATCCCGATTTCGGCGCAGGTCGTTTCGCTGGCGGATGTGTACGATGCACTCATCAGTGAGCGCGTCTACAAACCCGCATACAGCCATGAACAGGCAATGTCTATGATCCTGAACGGCGAATGCGGCGTGTTTAATCCGCTGCTGATTGAGTGCCTGAAGGAACTTCAGGAGACGCTGCGGCGCGAGCTTGAAGTGGCGCCGTTTGACGCGAAGCGCGAAAAAGCGCTGGGCGACGGCGCAAAACCTGCGGAATCCAAAGCATAAAAGACGACCCGGCTGCCGGAAATATCGGCGGTCGGGTCGATTGATTTACCATTGGTTAACGTGTACGCGGTTTTCTTCGTAGCGGCTGGGGCGCACTGCGCGCATGTCGATATCCTCCGCCGGATAGCCGAGCGCGAGTATCGAATG
>ULMC01003955.1_pt1 | contig 12610 bp, 10 predicted proteins | sample 1951541 | NCBI WGS metagenome assembly ULMC01 (sample SAMEA4835539, study PRJEB28245) | human gut metagenome | biome: gut microbiome; material: fecal sample | place: Denmark | collected 2008 | reverse complement strand
GCCGCTGGGATCGGTAAGCAGGTCCATCTGATTACTGGTACCGATAAACGAGGCATAACGGCGCACTTCCTGAATGGTAGAACCGTAAGGTTTCCGCAAATTTGCCACAGGTTTCTGCAAAAGATGTTTCAGAAACCCCTGCTGGTTGGAACTAATCTGATCAAACTCATCCAGGTTCACCAGCAGAAAACGCCCCAGATAACGCTCCGCATCCTGTTTGCTCTTAAAATCAAGACTATCCGTATATCCGAAACGCAGTTCAGGAGGCAAAATAATGCGACAATAGGTAGATTTACGATACCCCTGTGCCCCAACCAGCAATGGCGACGTACTGTTTCCATGTTGGCGGTCGAGCCCACGCCAGTGAGCCACCATACTGAGAAACCAGCGATAAAACAACTCCCGCCAATGCGGATTATTGCATGGCACAAGATTGGCAAGCGCCCGGATGCGGTCTTTTCCGTCCCAGCGCCCCACGCTGCAAAGGTATTCTTCAACAGGATTGTACAAAGACACATACTCTGATGTCAGATAACGCTCCACGTCACGGTCCCAGGCACGAATCCCCTCTTTCAGGGCATTAATCGCCACCGTATTGCGTACCCTCCGATCCACCGGTCTGAAATAGAAATGAATGGAATTCCGCTGACGGTATTCCAGATCGTTCAACACCGTGTTATAACGAAACTCATAGCGCCGTTCCATAAACTCTTCCAGGCGCAGAGCGGTATCCTGCTCCGGAGTCAAAATAGTTTTAGAGCCAAAGCCCTTAGACTCTTGGTAAATATTATGAACCATAGCACGTACCGTTTGCTGCTCCGCCTGTGCATAATAATGAATAATCGTCTGCCTCACAACTTCCTCTTCCGGTATGCCCGCCTTGTAGCAATACTCCGCAAGGCGGACAAGCAACGGTTGGAGATTATTTCCCCGTCGCCAGTTCTCCATATCCCGGAGCGCCTTATCGAGGGCGGTTTCAAAAAGCATGGTGAAGGTCTGCGATGTTTCAAAGCCCGGTTCCAGCCTCAGCAACGGATTTTTCTCAGCCAACTGCCGTTGCCGGAAGGTCTGTTCGCCGGGCATGGAGAATGGCTGCTCCAAACAGAAAGGTACCGCATGAGGATTGTATCCGGGATGTTCATCGAGCGTCATCCGGCAACTTTGCATCAGTGAAGGCTCTTTCAAGGTAATAGGAAACGGGAACAACGGCTGATAGCAACTCACCGCCAGACGATAGGCATGGGCATGAAACAATGCGGATTCCTGTTCACGCTTCGGCAAGTTTCCATCCGGTAAGGCGAAATACACCCATATTTTCACACTCCTTCCGCTGGAACCGCAAAAAGCGGCAAACGTCTGAGGAAGCAGCATCGCCTGACGTTTCACCAGTTCAGCCTCCGCCAGTCCAGCCAGCTTCTTCACTTCAAGCTGAACCAGACCATTGTATCGTTTCATTCTTCGCCCTCCGTCTTTAGTCCGGGCGCACTCCACGGCAGGATAGACACGTGGAAGTTTGTCAATATGAGAGAATGCGGATTCAGTACCTTCCAACTGAGGGATGACAGTCCGTAACCCCGTCACATACCCGTCTCTGGTTTCCGTTTTCATCTTCTCCATCAGCACGTCGGCATCATAAACGGTCATCATCTCTCTGCCTGCATCTTTGTCATGTCTTATTGAAGTGATTTTCATATCATTATCTGTTTTGAATTTTATTTATATAGTATAATTCCTTTAAAGAGTTACAAAGATACTGCTCCAAAAAGCGAAAGTCAAGTATTTAAGCATATTATTCTGCATTTATTTCAAAAAAGTTCAGCTCATACATTTTGCAGTAAAAGCTTCAATAATAATTGAGAAATAAACAGGGAATCACTTGACTTAGCCCTGCTTATTTTGTATCTTTGTAGTAAGTCCTATTGGGTGTTAACCTTGGTCAACAGGCCGTGCAATGGAGGTCAACAAGCCGAGCAACCAACGTTGACAAGCCTGTTGACCAAGGTTAATACCCAATCGTTCCTAAGGGTAAAAGGGATGTTCCTTAGGAGGAAACAGAATAGTCCCTAATGTAAAACAAATTAATACCTTATAATTAAAACAAGCAACTATGGCAATCTTATTTGAATGGTACGAAAACCCGGTGGCTCCCAACCAGCCACAAGAAGAAACAAAACTGCATGCACGCATCACACTGAACGGAAAAACAGGAACCGACAGGTTGCGACGCAAAATCCAGGAACGTTGTTCACTGACGGAAACTGATGTATCGGCCGTGCTCGACGCCCTGTCTCATGCAATGGGTGAAGAACTGGCGGAAGGCAGGCAGGTACATCTGGATGGTATCGGTTACTTCCACCCTACCCTGACCTGCACGGAAGAAATAAAGGAAGATACAAAACGGAAGAATACGAAAGTAAGGCTGAAAGGCATCAAATTCCGGGCGGATCAGGAACTGAGAAGTGAAATCGGAAATGTGAAACTAAAGAATATAAAACACAACGGACACTCCAACAAATTATCGGATGAAGAAATAGACAACCGGCTAACCATCTACTTCAGTCAGCACCACATGATGACAAGAAGTGACTTCCAAAGGGTATGTGGCATGATGAAATCGACCGCAATGGGGCATATCCGCCGCTTACGCGGGGAAGGAAAGCTAAAAAACATCGGATTACAGAACCAACCGATATATGCGCCAAACGTGGGGTATTACGGTATAACAGAAGAAGTTATGATGTAGAAATGTAAAAATCCGGCGTGAGAGTAAGCGGCTTACTCTCACGTCGGATTTTTACTCTCACCCACACTTAATATTCTAATTATCAATAAGCTATTTTAAAAGTGAGGGTAGTGAGAGTAAACCGAGCCAACTTTTTATTGAATCTTGAGCAACATTAAATTATTGTTAATTACCCTTTCATACATCGAACCATGTTTCAAAGATTATGTTGTTACAAATGAACAGCAACCTTAATTATGAATTTAAAATAATGAATTATGAAGAAGAAAATTAAATTTTTAAAGAAAGAATCGCTGTTACGTTAATGAACGGGATTCGAGAAAGAGTAGATTATATGATTAAACTAACTTTAAACTTAACAAAGATCAAAGCAAACAAGAAATCTGCAACCTAACCCTCCCGCTTTATTCCTGAAAAGAGCAAACAAATAAACTACTTCAGGGCATGTTATATTTTATTGTATCAACTATTAATGCATTTCAATTATGAAAAAATCAATTATTTTATCAGCATTTGTTTTAGCAGCATTGGCTGCAAATGCCCAGACTACCGTACAAGGCAGCAAATTCACAGACAATTGGTCTATAGAACTAAAAACCGGTATTATAACTCCTGTAAGCCACAGCGCTTTCTTCAAGAATGCCCGCCCGGCTTTGGGAATTGAGTTTACGAAGCAACTTACCCCCGTTTTCGGACTGGGAGTTCAAGGCATGGGATATATAAACACCTCGAACAGTAAGACAGCTTTTGATGCTTCAGACCTTAGCTTATTGGGTAAAGTCAACCTGATGAACCTGTTCGCAGGCTATACAGGTACTCCGCGCATATTCGAAGTAGAGGCCGTAGCCGGTGCGGGATGGCTGCACTACTACATGGACGGCCCTGGAGATGTGAACTCCTGGTCCAGCCGTTTCGGAATGAATTTCAACTTCAATCTCGGAGAAGCTAAAGCCTGGACGATAGGAGTCAAACCGGCATTGGTATATGATATGCAAGGCGACCACAACCGTAGCCGATTCAATGTAAACAATGCCGCCTTTGAACTAACAGCAGGTGTAGCTTACCACTTTGGTGGTAGCAACGGAAGCCATCACTTTACCTTGGCTAAACTCTATGATCCAGCCGAGATTAGCGACCTGAACAATTCTATCAATAATCTTCGCTCACAAGTGAATGAGAAGAACGGTCAGATCAATGTCGACGCACAGAAGATCAGCGCACTGCAACAAGAAGTAAACAACTTACAGAACCGGGTAATCCCTGTTGAGACGGTAGTGGAGACCAGCCGTATTCCGGAATCCATCATTACTTTCAGACAAGGTAGATCTACAGTCGATGCCTCTCAGTTGCCAAATGTGGAACGTGTGGCTTCTTACATGAAGAAATACGCAAATACAACAGTGGTGATTAAAGGCTACGCTTCACCGGAAGGTAGTGCCGAAGTCAATGCAAGAATAGCTAAAGCGCGTGCCGAAGCCGTAAAGACAATCTTGGTCAATAAGTATAAAATTAACCCGTCACGCATTACTGCCGAAGGTCAGGGAGTGGGTGACATGTTCACAGAACCAGACTGGAACCGGGTTAGTATCTGTTCTATTATTGAAGATGCCAAATAAACAAAATTAAAATCCCCCTCGCCACAGATAGTTGTAGCGAGGGGGATTTTTAGTTTATGAGAGTTCCGACACACCCTCATTTCTTATTCTATCATTTAAAGTACCCTACAGGATGATTCAACATAGGAATCTGACTATCTTTCAGTTTTAATACTTTCTTCAACTGAGTGGCATCCATCGAACCTCGCGGCACTGTAGCCAATTTAGCATTAGCACAGAATAAAGAGATATTCTGCGAAACGATACCAACATCCATAGCTCCAACCACCTGATTTTGTGGTTTCTGAGCATCGCCAAAGAGAGAAACATCACTGACCAGTACCAAAGATACCGGAGCCGCTTTTACAAAAGTCTGACCACCTGCAACAGCATCGCGATGATCTCCTTCAGAAACCAGATTTAACTGATGATTTTTCGCATCGTACACATAGCTCCCTTCGGGTAATATCACGTATACATCTACATCCTGCTTATTCAAAGCCGATGGAGCTGTCCGCTTTCCAGACTCCGGACGATTGATTCCGTTAGCAGCCCACAATAAATCTGACAAGTCAGCAAGGCTCAATGCTTTCGAAGCATATTCACGTGTAGACTGACGTTCAGACAATGCTTTCATTACCGTACCGGCACGATTCAAATTGGGTTTGGGTAACTTAACTACCTTATCAGCAGCAGAAGCAGCCACTGAAAGCACTAAACAAACTAACAATAGTTGTACTTTTCTCATAACTGTGGTATTTTAAAAGTTAAGAGGCAAATATACAAAGAACTCGCGTAAAAACGACAGAATCAGGTAAAAGAAAGTAAGTTCATTCGCATGGTCTGATCAATTAGCGTTTCGGTTATTGAATGAAGTTATTGAGGCAGTTTGCAGGGTTTAGCGGAGTCTGGTCTGATAATACGAGAGACTTGACCATGTGCAACGTTCCTTGTTTGTACTTTTGAAAATGCTCCGATGCGATATGAGATTCATAAGCCGCTTTACTCGCATAAGTTTCGAGAATGGTTATCATACCGGGATTCTCCTTTTCGCGGACAGCATACATGGTCAATACTCCCGGTTCAGTGCGCAAGGAGACTTCTCCCACTTCGGTCGCATATTTCATATATTCTTCGAGATACTCCGGCCAAACCTCGATTTTCGACAGCCGCACGATACCATCTGTCGCCATAGGCAGTTTGGCGCACATAGCGGGCTGTTTATCCAGATTCAGACATTTGCCGATTATCTCTCCTGTTGCAAGATAGGAATAAGTAGGAAACGCAAACAAAACGGGCTTTAACTGGGTATAGTCAAGTTTGCCAGTACTGTCGAGTACATCGGGAGCAGCATAGGTATTGACTACAGTGCAGATGAAGTTGTCGAAGCCATCGGTTTCGTAAATGTCCACCACATTGCATTCCATCGTCAAAGGGGATTCGTCGATGACAGGCGTACCGTTCTCCCCGATATGATAAGCGAACACATTCGACTTATCGACTGCCGCACCGCTCACGCTTCCCACATAGTCGGCTTTGGACAGTATTTCACGACTAACGAGATTGATGGAGAGTTTCTTTGATTTCCTGATTCCCTGATTGGTATAATGCTGCTTGCTCATACTAAGCAGGATACGGTCGTGACCGATAATGCCCGTATGCCCGACAACGAGCCAGTTTACTTTTCCTTCTACCTGTGCACCGACAACCGTCATCGGCTTCGGATAGAGTGCTAACAGATTTCCAATATTTTTCTTGTTTATTTCTGTTATATTGGGTTGATCGGTATTCTCTTTCACCGCCGTGCTGCATGATAGCATGACGAACAGAGTCAGAATGCTTAGGATTGTTTTCATCATCATCTATTTTTAGTGTTAAACTTCTGACTGCAAATATACTGCGATTAAATAAAAAAGGTTGTATATGATTTACAGATATTCATACCCGAATTACCGATTCTGGAATAGAACCGTATATATACGGTATACCTATAATATATGCACATTTATTTCTTAGAAACAGGAATATAGATTTCAGTCATAAGCTTGTCTTCTTCTACTTCGTCAGGTGAATTCAAATACTTTTCAAAGACCATGCTGTCTCTTATCTGATAGTCACTGTTGAACAACCAGTACCGATATATATAAGTATATACATCCGGCAATTGCCTGTATGCGCCATACATTGTAAAAACAGCATACTCTCCTCCTTCTATGGTTTGTACTCCAATAATACCGGAAGGTTCCAGATGGTCGGAATTATTAACGCAAACAAAGATCCGTTGCTGCTCCGGAGAAGTTATAATTGTAGGGACATCACGAGAAAATGTGAAGTACTCTGTTTCCCCATCCGGTATCCCCCCTTTCCTTACGTATTTTAACAACCTGTCCCATGCCTTGGTAAATGCATCTATATATTTGTACGGGTTGGCGACTTGGATATAAACCACTTCCACAGGTTCAATAACTCGAATATCCTGCCGTATATCAGAAATTCCGCATTCCTCACGCCGAACGGGAATGGTTAAATCCGTAGGCATACTCCTGTACGTGCTCGGAGATATATTAAAATACTTCTTAAAGGCCTTGGACAAGGCGAACTGGGTTTGGTATCCTACCTGCTCGGCTATTTCCGTAAGGTTCAGATTGGTAGTCTGCAATTTGAAAGCCGCCCTCTCTAATCTGACTCGCTGAACATATTCTCCGACATTCTCATTCATGACAGACTTAAAAATCCGATGGAAATGAAAATGAGAGATATTCGCAAGATTTGCCAAAGTGGTCAACTCTATTTTTTCCTGCAAATTGGATTGAATATAATCGACTACCTGATTCACAGGTTTCAGGTAACTGTAAGCAGTAGATTCTTCGGTAAATTCTCCGTTCTGATAGCAATAACTGCAATAATCCTTATTGAGACTATGATCCTTATTTGTGCCGAAATGCTGCATAGCAGCCATAGTCATTCCACAGCTTTGACATATATGCTCTTCCATCTTATACCGTTTTTCGTGTCCCCAATGCTTTAACTTCCAGACGCCAGCTTCCATCCTCTTGTCTACGTATCCGTTTCCAAACGAAAGAAGTATCCGTAATCTCCGAAAATATCCACTTCATACTTTGCTGAGTGATTTCCGTCAAAACTATTTCCTGATCCACTTTTCTGGCTTCCAATCTGATAGATTCGCCCGGTTCTCCCCAGAATATATCCCATGCCAGAGTATTGGGGTTAAAGATGCGGATAGTTGTACCATACGACGCATCCGGCTGAATATCTGTAAGTCTTTCAACTCTTGAAGGTACGATGAAAGTATCCTGAATAGCCATACCCTCCAGTACCCACGAGAAAATCCATTCTCCCTTTACACGTCTTTTTTTTGCTTCATGCAGATGATCGTTCCAATCAAGATCCCACACTCCTACCAGTTTTCCAAAGAAATTATATTCCTCCGGTATTCGATCATTCTTATGATCACAAACTAATGCTCCAACAAAGTCTTCCATGATTCTTTTCATATTTATTGTTTATGGAGCAAATGTAGGCATATCCGATAAGAATGAACTTATCCAAACTTGCGATTTTCGGAAAAGACTGAAAGCATCAGGACAATGCTCCGCAAGATATAGACTTAGCGATTTCTCCCATATGTGTATCATCCGTTCCGCAACAGCCGCCAAATATCCTAAAATCATATTCTGATTTCAATTTCATCATACCTTCAGCCAAGTCGGCAGGAGAAGAAGATTGCAAATCAGCGGAACCGTCCAGTTCACTATAAGACAATGCGGAAGTATTGGCCTGAATACCGATGAACCGTGTTCGGACAGCCTCGGTCTGGTTGAAGTTGTGCGCAAGAGCTTCATAGACGATGCAGGGATGTACACAGTTTGTCATATAGCACACCGGTTTGCGAGATACATTATCATCGATAAAGCGGATAGCATAGTCGATGGTATGCCCATCAATAAGTTTCCCGTCTTTTTGGATGGTAAAACTAATGATATAGGGGATTCCGGTATCGGACATAGCCCTCGCCATACCCATTGCCTCAGCCAACACAGGCATAATTCCTGCATACAGGAAATCTGCTTTCGCAAGTTTAAATAGTTGCGCCTGCCAATGATGAAAGTCGTGAGCTTCCTCAATGTTTAGAGCACCGGCGCCTGTATAAGCATCTCCTTTACACCCCATCAGACCGCCAATATACATTTCAATATTTGATGTCTCCTTTATCTTACGGAGGAACCTGACATTATCCTCAATAATAGCCTCATCATACCCGGCCTGAATAACTTGCTGCTTATTGGCCCGTCTGGTTGGAGTAGTAGCCAAGAACGGTAGATTGTATTTTTCAGCAATACCCATGTAGCCCCGCCAAAGAGTATCCAATGCCAGCCGCCCCTGTTGACTATAAATCAAATCAGCCATAGCTACACTGCCATTGATGGTGAGACCATACTCACGCTTCAATCGTTCTCCCAATGCCCCCTCCATCAGAACTGAAGAATGAGAGGCTATGCAAGTTTCAAAATCCATACAAGTCGGTTTTATATATTACTCGCAGGTATGTGATGCCTGTTGCCGCAAAGTTACAGAATCTTTCCCGGCTTTAAGAATACGGATCAAATGATTTCCGGTAAAAACAGAAAACTCTTCTCTTCGAAAAATCTGAAAAACAGAAAAAAAGCATTATACTTGCAATCTAAAAACACACTAATAGCTGACTAAGATTATCATGTTATTAAATCTAACAGAAGAACAAATCATACAATTAGCCCCGGATGCAGCCTCCGTAAAAGCCGGAAAAGGGTTGGCGACAAGAGCCAAGTGGGTGTTGCTGGAACACAGTGACCGTGCTATCTGGGGGCATTGCCAAGGAAGTGGGAAAACTCCATACCAGACCGTAATCGATACAAAAAACGTAGCATTCAAATGTTCCTGTCCCAGCCGGAAGTTTCCATGCAAACATGGATTGGGACTCTTATTTTTATATGCCGCACAGGCTGAGCAGTTCAAAGAAGCGAACGAACCGGAATGGGTGACTTCCTGGCTTTCCAAGCGGGAAGAAAAAGCCGAAAAGAAGGAACAGAAAGCCAAAAGCGACACGCCTGTAGATGAAGCAGCACAAGCCAAACGTCAGGCTATGCGCCACCAAAAGGTGCTGAACGGTATTGATGAACTGGAGATTTGGCTGAAAGACCTGCTACGCAACGGATTAATCAATATACCGGAACGGGCTTATACTCTTTTCGACGGTATTGCCCGCCGTATGGTCGACGCCCAGGCTCCCGGACTTGCCAATCGGTTGAAAGTCATTCAGGAAATAAACTTCTACGAGGAAAGTTGGAAATACAAGTTAACCGACCAACTCGGAAAACTCTACCTCCTGATGAAGAGTTACCGGAACCTGGACCTGCAACCGGAAGAGTGGCAACAGGAAATCCGCACACAGATAGGTTATCCGCAAGCAAAAGAGGATGTGCTGGCGGGTGAAACAATTACCGACCAGTGGCTGGTACTCCATAAGAGAAGTCAGAAGATAAACGAGCTGAATAATGATATTTACTGGCTATACGGATGCCAGAGCAATCGTTTCGCCATCTATCTCAGTTTCACAGCTCCCGGAACCTTGGCGGAATTCAATCTTGTTCCCGGCAGTACCTACGACGGAAAACTCTGTTATTATAAAGGAGTAGGCAGTCTTCGCGCCTTGTTCAAAGAATGTGAATTATCCGAAGAAACAATTACCCCGTATTTCTGTGCGAATCTGCAAGAAGCAACCGCCCGATACAGGGAAGCCCTGCAACAGAACCCATTTGCCGAAAATGTACCCGTATTAGTAGAAAATCTGCGACTGGCTGTTCAAGGGAAACAACTCTGTGTTCAGGATGCAAACAATGAACTGATGCCTGTGCAGATGCAAGACATCACCCGAACAGACATCCTGTCCGTCACGGGTGGAAAGCCGTTTGCCGCCTTCTTTCTGGCAGACGCCAATTGCTGGGAGCTAAATTCAATGTGGTATCAATCTGACTATTATATTTGGAGAGATGAACGTAACTGAACCAATCATTAATGCAGCCTTATTGGGAACCGCTGCCAAAGAATTCATTCCAAACGGTTTACCGGAAACTCTGGAAGAAAACTTCCGACTGCTGCAAGAAAAGAGCGAAGATGCGGAAGACGCTTTCTATCAGTTTTCAGCCCTGACTTTCGCCTACAGCCGTGCCGGAATGGAACCGTTACCTGCCGGAGAAGCTATCGCCATGAATGAAGCTCCGGATGACAGTCTGCCCTATTTCGACCGGAATATCGGCGACCTGCTGATTCAGATAGTCAATGGACAGAACCGGCATCTTTTATTATATGCCTACCGGAAAGCTGCCCGGTGCAACAAGCTTATTCCGCCATTCTATCTGCGGACGCTAATCTCACATGCCTACGACCGCAATAATCCCGATAAGCACGAAGAGCAAGCACTGCTTTCTTGCTTAACAGGTAATCGTGGACGCTGGCTGCTTACCCACATGGAATTACCGGACTGGGGAGATACCGGAAACGAGACTTGGGAAACAGCCTCGCATGAAGAACGGAAACGGATGCTGCAACGCCTGAGAAAAGAGAACCCCGGACAGGGACTTGCCTTGCTGCAAACCGAACTAAAAAATGAATCTGCCGCCCACCGCGACGAATTGATACAATGCCTACGCACCAATCTGAGTAAAGCGGATGAAAACTTCCTGCAAGAGATTGCCACTACCGACCGAAGCAGTAATGTAAAAGAAACCGCCCGTCGCCTGTTATGCAGTCTGCCCGACTCGGAACTGGTAAAAACATACTGTGACCTGCTGCGTGGAAAACTTCATTATAAGATGTTACTGGGCTGGTCATACGATAAAATCACCTTTACACCTGAGATGAAGAAATTGGGTTTGGAAGAGGTCAGTTCCAACAAGAAAGAAAAAGATGAAGAGTTTCTGCTCCGCCAACTCGCCGAACGTGTACCGCTCAGTTTCTGGGTAGAGTTCTACGACTGTTCACCGGAGAAAGCCGCCGCAAAACTGGCAAAGAAGCCACCATTCGGTTCCTACTTCAACTTATGCCAGCCGATAGAAAACTTCGGTGACAATCTGTGGGCGTATCAAACCCTGAAAGAAGATGCAAATGAAGCCTACGCCTCTTCGCTGATGGGATTACTGACACCGGAGCAACGGGAGGAAATCAACTTCCAAACAGACAGCAAGAGCAATTATATTCCCGAACCCTGGTATAATGCGGACGGGACGCAATGGGGAATAAAATTCTCCACACGAACTTTACAAAGATTGTTCCATAGCAATTATTACTATTATCCGAAAGAGATGGCAGAACGCCTGTCGCTATACTTTCCTCCGGAGATGTTGCCCAAAGTGGAACAACAGGCAGTGGCATACGATGCCGACCATGCCATTGCCAAATTCTGCCGACTGACAGCGGAGTATATGAGAATGAAAGAAAAAATAAACAGCTTGTTTAATGACAATAAATAATACAAAACAATATGAGTACTTTACTTAGACAACATGCCGAACAGCAATTCGCAGAAGAGCTGCACGAACTGAAAAAGAATGAAACAAACTCTGTTCCCGAAAATTGGGAAATGTCTCCGCAATCGGTAGTCACCTACCTGATGGGTGGCAAACTGAAGAACGGATTTGAAGTTTCACCTAAATATATAGGTAACCGCCGTCTGATGGAGATAGCAGTAGCTACCCTGGTAACAGACCGCGCATTGCTGCTATACGGACTTCCCGGTACGGCGAAAAGCTGGGTGAGCGAGCATATTGCTGCTGCCATTTCCGGCAACTCCACACTGATAGTGCAAGGTACTGCCGGAACAGGAGAAGAAGCCATCCGCTACGGTTGGAACTATGCCCGACTGCTGGCAGAAGGACCCAGTGAAGGCGCACTGGTGCAAACCCCAATAATGAAGGCCATGCAAGAAGGCAAGATAGGACGTATCGAGGAGTTGACACGTATCGGCTCTGACGTGCAGGATACTCTGATCACAATTCTTTCGGAGAAAACACTTCCGATTCCGGAGTTGAATAAAGAAGTACAGGCGATACGCGGTTTCAATATCATTGCAACAGCAAACAACCGCGACAAAGGAGTCAATGATCTGTCGAGCGCCTTGAAACGCCGTTTCAATACCGTTATTCTCCCTTTACCGGATACGATTGACGAAGAGATAGACATTGTACGCCGCCGCGTGGAAAGCTTTGAAAAGGTG
>ULMC01007510.1_pt1 | contig 12615 bp, 9 predicted proteins | sample 1951541 | NCBI WGS metagenome assembly ULMC01 (sample SAMEA4835539, study PRJEB28245) | human gut metagenome | biome: gut microbiome; material: fecal sample | place: Denmark | collected 2008 | reverse complement strand
ATAGCTCACCGCCAGAAAAATGATAAGTGCCTGCTTTTTCACAGAACCATCATTCCACTCTTCAAATCTCCTGTTGAGATAAAATGCAAATGTCGCCGCCGCACAGGCAAGCTTTAACGTTATGATCACATGTACGAACAATACAAGCTGGGATTTGTCGAATAACAACAGCAATAAATTGAACGGGCTGGAAAGATAATAACTGAATACTCCTATGCAGGCCCCTCCTATAGATTTGCTGAAAGAATAATCTATATTATTTTTGCCGTCAAATACATCCTTCAGATATGCCAGAAAATCAAGATACTGAAAATCAGCATCCTTGGATGCGAGTGAGTGTACTCCGAACGGCACATACTTTTTTATATAAAACAGAAGCCACAGCAGGCAGAATGTGATAATGCCCGCTGTAAGCATCTGAATAACGAGCTATTTTCTCTGTTCTTTCTCCATCGTATTCTTCTCCAGATTATTTAGTTTTAATATAATACTACACAATCTGTGAAAATACTATATAGATATAGATTAAAAATTTTTAATGAAAGAATTTCTAACTTTTACATACTGATTTATAACATATACCTACTTCGTATATCGAAACCATGATTCAGCGGTCCACTGCCCGATCCCAGATCCAGCATGGCCTCCAGGGCACCGGATATATATTGTTTGGCCATTCTGACTGAATCACTTACATCATATTCCTTTGCGAGATTTGAAGCGATCGCACTTGAAAGCGTACATCCTGTGCCATGTGTATTCGGATTATCAATACGCTCACCCGAAAACCAGGTGATATTCTCTCCGTCAAAAAGCATATCATTTGCATCATTTATGCTGTGTCCACCCTTTACAAGGACAGCGCAGCCATACTTTCCGTATATACATCTGGCGGCATTCTCCATATCAGCTACGCTCTTCACCGATATACCAGTGAGCGCCTCAGTCTCAGGTATGTTTGGCGTTATGAGCTTTGCAAGTGGGAACAGTTTACCGGTCATGACCTCCACCGCATCATCGCTTATAAGCTTAGCACCACTGGTCGCCACCATCACAGGGTCAAGCACGACATTCTCCGCATTGTATCTGGCAAGTCTGTCAGCTATCACATCAATAAGTTCAGGAACAGATACCATTCCTATCTTGACCGCTTTCGGCCGTATATCGGTAAACACCGCATCTATCTGGGCGCCAAGTACATCAGGGATAACGTTCATGATAGCAGTCACTCCTGTGGTATTCTGAGCCGTGAGGGCTGTGATCGCACTCATACCAAATACGCCATTTGCCTGCATGGTCTTGAGATCCGCCTGCACACCTGCGCCACCTGAGGAATCGCTTCCGGCTATGGTGAGGACAGGCACAAGACGGCTTCTGTCAGAATTTATACTGCACAGCATGTCATCCATACTCTTAAAATAATGATCACAATGTGCTATAAGATCTCCCTGTCTGTCCCTGCTGGATTCGTCATAGAGACCGACCACAACAAATCCTCCGTTCTGTGCTGTCTCCGCCGCATGATATGCGTCCTCGAATACAAATGTATCCGAAGCCGGAGTTCCCATAAACTCAGCCGCCATCTCATATATCTTAGGTGAGGCTGCCTTGCCCACGCCCACCTCAGAACATGTAAATATCCTGTCAACATACTTCATAAGTCCCGTCCGCACAAGTGCTGCCTCAACATGGCATCTGTCTGTGGATGTTGCAACAGTGACCGGGATATCATATCTCTTTAAGAACCTCAGCAGTTCAGGCACACCTGACTTCGGCTCAACTTTATTTGCATAGAAATCGCGCACAGTCTCATTGATACCGTCTATAATCTCCTTCGCGCTGAGTTCAAGTCCATAGTGTTTCTGCATATATTCTGCGCCCTTCATCATGGTCATGGTGAAAAGCACCTTCTCAAGATCAGGTTCTGCCTGTATCCCCTGTCCCGCCAGATACATCTCTCCGGCATGATCCCACATAGGCATAGAGTCAAGCAGAACCCCATCCATATCAAATATCGCACCTTTTATATCACTGATAACTATTTTTTTCATATACACCTCTATATCATATATTTAGTCAGGCATCAAGCATATTCTCTACAGAAACCTTGAGCTCCTCTGTGGCCTTCTGTATGTCCTTTTGTCCGAATATGGCACTTATAACTGCCACACCGCATATTCCGGAGCCCGCAAGCTCGGCCACATTATCCTTTGTTATGCCGCCTATTGCAATGACCGGTATGGACACCGCCTCACAAATTGCCTTGAGAGTTTCATGGCTCACATCGTCTGCGTCATCCTTTGAACCTGTTGTAAACACTGCTCCTACACCAAGATAATCTGCGCCGTGCTTTTCCGCTATAATCGCCTGTTCGACAGTCTGTGCAGACACTCCAAGTATCTTGTCAGGGCCGAGTATCTTTCTGACGTCCATGGCCTCCATATCACTCTGTCCCACGTGTACACCGTCAGCATCTATATCTTTTGCTATGCTGACCTCGTCATTGATGACAAATGGAACTCCATATTCCTTACAAAGCTTCTGTATCTCCTTCGCCTCAGCGAGGAAGTCTTCTCTGTCGAGATTCTTCTCCCTGAGCTGTACAAATGTTGCACCGCCGTCAAGTGCCTTCTTTACCTGATCATACAGAGTCTCTTCACCAAGCCAGTGTCTGTCAGTTACTGCGTAGAGCAATAGCTCTTTCTCACTGCAATTTATCATACTATCCGTCCTTCCTATATGTTTCGATCCCGATCTGATGCAGATCCAGGCAATTATTAGACTTCCGTCAATTATCTGATTTCAAACTTTGCGCCCTGTTCAAGTGTATCCCCGTCCATATTGTATATGGCATCGATTATCCTGTTCCTGTATGTTGAATTACCCTCAAATGCCTGCAGATGGGAATAACCGATCTCCCCAGCAAGTCCCATGACCATGACAGCCGCTGCAGCAGCCTCAAGCTTGTTGTCCTGATTTGCCACAACATATGCTGTAATCATTCCTGAGAGCTGGCAGCCTGTTCCAGTGATCTTACCCATCTCAGGACGGCCGTTTCTGATTACATAACATTTCTCGCCGTCCGCAACAAGGTCTATTGCGCCTGTTACAGCTATGATAGATCCCGTTTCAGCAGATAGCTTCTTGACAAATGTCACTGCATTATCAAGCGTATCCTCCGTAACCGCATCTGCCACATCGGCATCAACACCCTTTGTGCTGCCGGAACCATATGCCAGAGTTTTGATCTCAGAGATATTTCCTCTTATAACATCAAATCTAATCTCCTTCATAAGTCCAACAGCCGTATCAGTTCTGAGCTTACTTGCTCCTGCTCCAACAGGATCGAGAAGTAGAACATGTCCAAGTTCATTTGCCTTCTTCCCTGCCAGGTACATTGATGGAATAGTGTTCTTGTTAAGTGTTCCTATGTTGATATTCAGACCACCACATATGCTTGTGATATCCTCCACGTCACCCTCATCATCCGACATGATAGGACTTCCACCGCACGCCAGAATGACATTTGCCACATCATTTACAGTTACATAGTTTGTTATATTGTGTACCAGAGGTACATTCTTTCTTACATTTTCAAGGCACTCTTTTATCATGTTTTTCTGTCTCCTTTATATATACTCTGTTGTTTATCTGCTAATCTTTTTTGACGAAAAGCGGCCATACCATAAGGCACAGCCGCTTTTCTTATGCTGTATGTATCCCTACGCCGGCGCTGATCCAGGTCAGACCTGATCTACTCCTGGGCAGGAGGTACATCAGATGTACAATGCATACACTTTGTTGCTTTGATATCTATCTCACCCATACAGTATGGGCACTTTCTTGTGAGAGGAGCTGCCTCCTCTTTCTTCTTACCAAGATCCATGATCGCATTGATTCCCTTCATGATGACAAATATAACAAATGCCATGATTATGAAGTTGATAACTGCTGAAATAAACGCTCCATACTCGATATACTGTCCTGTATGGAATATCTGAAAATGTCCACCAATCTCTGCTCCACCGATGCTGTTGATTATTGGTGTGATGAAACAGTCTGTAAAAGATGTAACCAATGACTGGAACGCTCCACCAATGATAACACCGATTGCAAGACTCATCACATTTCCCTTAAGGGCAAACTCCTTAAACTCTTCCAAAAACTTCTTCATATGTATCCTTCCAACTGAATACAGCACCGATCATAACAATCTTATATTATAATTCGGTGCCGTATCTTTTATTTGTTGTTTCTCGCGCGATTGATATGACATATATCTACATTTGCTGTCATCGCTCATCGCACATCATCTTTTTTACTTTCTTACAATAAGTGACTTGCCTGTCATCTCCTTAGGCTGAGGAAGTTCCATAACCTCAAGAAGTGTAGGTGCGATATCTGCAAGACATCCGCCCTCACGAAGCTCTACATCTTCACCATAGTTGTAAAGGATAAATGGTACAGGGTTAGTTGTATGAGCTGTATGTGGAGCACCGGTCTCATAGTTGATCATCTGCTCTGCGTTACCATGATCAGCACAGATAAAGAGAACACCATCAACCTTATCAATTGCCTCTACAGCAGCGCCAACGCACTTGTCAACTGTCTCTACAGCCTGGATAGCTGCTGGGATAATACCTGTATGACCAACCATATCAGGGTTTGCAAAGTTGATGATGATCACATCATACTCGCCACCAAGGATAGCTGCATTGAGCTTCTCGCTTACCTCTGGAGCACTCATCTCTGGCTGAAGGTCATATGTTGCTACAGCAGGTGACTTTACAAGGATTCTGTCCTCGTTCTTGTTAGGCTCCTCAACACCGCCGTTGAAGAAGAACGTTACATGAGCATACTTCTCTGTCTCAGCAAGTCTGAGCTGCTTGAGGCCCTTAGCTGCAAGGTACTCACCGAATGTGTTGTCAATCTCTTCCTTCTTGAATGCTACAAGCTTGTTAGGTATTGACTCGTCGTAGTCCTTGAAACATACATATGTGAGTGGCATGCGGCCATTTGCTCTCTCAAATCCATCAAAATCATCACAGCAGAATGCTCTGGTGATCTCGCGGGCTCTGTCTGGTCTGAAGTTAAAGAATATAACTGAATCATTTGGCTTAACAAGTGATACAGGCTTACCATTCTCTGTGATTACTGTAGGAAGAACGAACTCATCATATACTTCCTTGTCATATGACTCCTGCATAGCTGCAACCGGGTCCTCAGCCTGAACGCCCTCACCTGTCACAAGTGACTTGTATGCAAGCTCTACTCTGTCCCATCTGTTATCTCTGTCCATTGCGTAGTAACGGCCTGACATAGATGCAACCTTACCTACACCTATCTCCTTCATCTTTGCGATAAGCTCCTCAAGGTATCCCTTACCTGATGCAGGCGGCGTATCTCTTCCATCGAAGAATGGATGAACGTATACGTTCTCAAAGTTCTGCTTCTTGCAGAGCTCAAGGATCGCATAAAGGTGTGTATTGTGGCTGTGAACACCACCATCTGAGAGAAGTCCCCAGAGATGAAGATCTGAATTGTTCTTCTTGCAGTTTTCTATTGCAGCAAGCATCTCCTCGTTCTCAAAGAAATCTCCATCAGCGATTGCCTTTGTGATTCTTGTAAGCTCCTGATATATGATACGGCCTGCGCCGATATTCATATGACCTACCTCTGAATTGCCCATCTGACCGTCTGGAAGTCCTACAGGAAGTCCTGAAGCTGCGCCCTGCACAAATGGTGCTGTAGCCATAAGCTTGTCCATAACTGGCGTCTTTGCAAGTGCTACTGCATTACCCTCTGTCTTGTCACTGAGACCATATCCGTCGAGGACCATTAAAACTACTGGTTTCTTACTCATAATTTTTCTCCTTTTTATTTATTCCGGCTAAATGCCTCTTAATCATAATTCACTCATTGAGATTATACTTATATAATGCCAATTTTTCAAGTTCAAATCCAACTCAAATCACAGGTCGATATCCAGTTCAACCGGGCAGTGATCAGATCCCATGATATCAGTGTGTATCTTGGCATCGACAAGCTTGTCCTTCAAACTCTCAGATGTGAGAAAATAGTCGATACGCCAACCTGCATTCTTCTCCCTTGCCTTGAATCTGTACGACCACCATGAGTAGATATTTCCCTGATCCGGATAAAAATATCTGAATGTGTCGATGAAGCCATCATCTAGAAGCACCGTCATCTTCTCTCTTTCCTCATCAGTAAATCCCGCATTCTTCCTGTTTGTCTTTGGATTTTTCAGATCTATCTCATTGTGAGCCACGTTCATATCGCCGCACACAATAACAGGCTTATTCTCCTCAAGCTTTTTCAGATATGCTCTGAAATCATCCTCCCACTTCATCCGGTAATCAAGCCTTGCAAGCTCGTTCTGTGAATTTGGTGTATATACAGTCACCATGTAGAAGTTCTCATATTCAAGTGTTATGACACGACCCTCATGGTCGTGTTCATCTATGCCTATACCTTTTGTTTCACTCAAAGGTTTCTCTTTTGTGAAAATAGCCGTACCTGAATATCCCTTCTTATCCGCATAGTTCCAATACTGATAATATCCTGGCATATCAAGTGTGAGCTGTCCCTCCTGCATCTTGGACTCCTGTATACAGAATATGTCTGCATCTATGCTGTTAAAAAAGTCCATGAAGCCTTTACCGGCGCATGCCCTTATTCCATTTACGTTCCATGAGATAAGTTTTTTCATAAATTTATATACCATTTTATCCTTTCATTATTATTTGGGGAAAATCATGTTTTATTTTAACATGTCGCCTACCGGCTCCATGCAGGCATTCGCTTTATGACGGCTTGCGCAAGCGCACCCGTCGCAACGCTCATTATATCATACAAACACCCATTCTGACTGTCAAATCATTAAAAAAATTCACCAAAATCCTGCTATGTCCACAATGAAAAAGGCAGCGACGATTCGCCGCTGCCTAAGGGTATATATTATTGTTTTTTAGGGGTCAAATTTAATTTTTTACAAATGATACATTTGATATAGAAACTGTATGTGCTCCAAGTGTGTATCCTTCAACATATCCCATTGAGAAGAATAATCCGGCACCTGTATCAACAGTGATACCATCTGTGAAAACTTCTTCCTTAGGTGTAATTGTGAGTGTTATATCTTTAGCCTCACCAGCTGTAAGAACTACATCTTCACCGCCATGCCATGCATATCCGGCTGAAGGAGTCATAACAGCAACCTTCACAACTCTATCAACATCAGAAACCAATGTACATTTAAGCGTATATGACTCGCCCTGCTCAAGAGATAATCCCATCTGCTTAAGCTGGATGTTCCAGTCTGCCTCACCCACGTTTTCAACACTGTATGTGATCTTTCCATCTCCAGCCTCAAATGTGGCATCTCCAGGAGCAGTTACTGCATTTCCCCAACCGGCAAGGCTACCATCCTCACCCATCTCAAATTCTGGATTTGTGAGAAGATTCTTACCTACAGGCACATCTATCTCTGGAGCCGAAGTCTTTTCAAGGATAATGTTATCAATACATATTCTATGCTGATCTGTAATTGCCGAACCATTTTCTCCGCCTGCGCCAAGTGCAATATTGAAAATACTCTCTTCGTCTGTGTCACAGGCCATCTGGAATGTGTTTGAAACAGTCACATATTTCTGATCAGCCTGATCGTATGCATCAAGCTTTACTGTATCCTGAACATACGGTGTCCAGTCCTCTGCACCTGTACTATCCTTATGTGTACTTCCATCCCTCTGTATCGCATACTGAACAGTTCTCGACACAGAACTCTTTATATCAAATGAAAGCTTGTACCACTGTCCTTTCTCAAGCTTGATATTATTCTGCTTGAGCTGTATCTTCCAGTTCTGGTCACCTGAATTCTTTATTGTGAAGTCAGCAGCATTGTCCTCCTTCTGGCTGTCCACAACAGACTCTGCATCCGCACTGCTGTCTATATACACATCATATCCAGCAAAATCTGCTGAAAAGTTCCCATTGAGAAGAAGTGAATCCTGCATTATCTTCACATTGTCTAACAGAACTTCTCCGCTGTTACCAAAATCAATGCTGATTGAACTGTCAGTCACTTCTTCTCCGGTCTCAAACTTGTAAACATAATTCTTAATTCCTTTATCCAGAGTTACAGCAAACTTTGAATCTCCTGTAGTGATAATTATATTCTTTCCCTCAGTTGCAGTCTCAGCATCAAATTTAAGTACATACTTTGTATTTGGGGCATACGCAAGCTCATCCTGTGATAATACGAAGTTGCCATCTATACTCTCATCCAATGACTTGTATGAAAATCTTCTTCCGTCAGACAGACCTGTCACCTTATACTCAGCACCGCAATTGTTGCTGACTGTCCAATATCCAAGTCTTCCTGTTCCTTCCTGAAATTCTCCATTGTAAACTAGGTTTCCATCAGCGAGGATCGTCTTCTTGTCAACTATCTCAGTCTGATTTGTCTTTACCAGCTTTACATTTGCAATATGTACACCAGCCACGCTTCCCTGATTGCCGAAGTTGAATTCTATTCTTCCCTTGTCATCAGATGAATCAGTCATCGTATACTCATACTCAAATGTCTGTTTCTCTGTTGTCATATCAAATTTTGTATCCTTAAGATATCTTCCCCATGATCTGGTTGGCGCTGAGACATCAATTATGCCTGTTCTCGCCTCATCCGCCCACGCATCAAATGAAAGCTTGTATGTGGCACCTTTTTCTACAGGAATATCAGGCTGTACCAACTGTATGCTGTAATCAACCGTTCCTGCATCAATTGTATTTATGTTGATTGTATTGTTCTCGATGACCGCTGTTCCTTCGCCGCCATTCTGCGCCATAAAAATCCAGTTTTCTGCATCTCCCAGATCCTCGGTCTCACTAAAATCACCATTTATTACATAATTGCCATTTTCATCCGGATCACGAATTATAACTTCACGCTCTGGCTTTGTCACATTTTCGTCATAAGACTCCTTCTGGTATACTCTCACATAATCAACATATAAGCTCTCACTGTTAATATAATCTGCATCTGCATCCGGATTTCCTGGCCAATTACCGCCAACTGCAAGATTGAGTATTACATAGAATGGCTGATCAAACGGTGCCGGATAAGTAACTGTACCTTTTCCGGCAGTTGTAGAATACCAGTCATTTTCCTCATGCATCTTAACTCCATCTACATACCACGTAATTTTTCCAGGCTCCCAGTCACATGTAAATACATGATAGCTGTCCGCAAATGACTTTCCATTTGAAAGTGTATATTTTCCCTGTGACTCTGAATGCGGATTGCCATAGTGAATCGTTCCATAGGTTGTATATGTATTGTCTCCAAGAACCTCCATCACATCTATCTCACCACATCTAGGCCACTGTCCATACAGGCTCTCGTTTGTAGGCATCATCCATGCTGCTGGAAGATAACCCTTACCTGTAGGAACCTTTGCTCTGAACTGTACTCTGCCATACTTGAAATCCTGCTTATTCTGTGTGTTTACTCTTCCTGATGTATATGATATGGAACCATCCTCATTTACTTTTTTCTTTGAGCTTATAATAAGTGTGCCATTCTTGACTTTTATATTATCTTCAGAATCAACATATGACTGAAGCTCATTATTGACCCAGCCAGGCTCATGGAGTTCAACATTCCAAATATCACGGTTGAGCTCTGTTCCGTCAAATTCATCATGCCATAAAAGTTTATACCCCTGCGACTCGTATTTATTTTCTACAGTCACCTTCTTCTTTACAGTCACTTTACATGTTGCTTTCTTTCCTGAACCGTCAGCAGCTTTTGCTGTGATTGTAGCTGTACCTGGTGCTATAGCCTTCACAACGCCTTTTGCTGAAACCGTTGCAATCTTTTTATTGCTCGATGTCCAACTTAACGTCTTGTTGGTTGCCGATGCAGGAGCGACAGTAGCTGTAAGCGTTTTACTGCTTCCCTCTGTGATAGTGAGTGTTGCCGCTGAAAGCTTGATAGAAGTAACTGGCTGTTTTACTGTAATCTTACATCTTGCATATTTGCCACTTCCATCCATAGCCTTCGCAGTTATATATACTCTTCCAACCTTAACTGCTTTTACAACACCTTTCGAGGAAACTGTTGCTATTCTTTTATCTGATGATGACCACTGAATTCTCTTATATGTGGCATTCTTTGGAGCAATTGAAGCTTTTAACGTCCTGCTGGTTCCTTTAAACATGTTCACAGCCTTTGCAGACAATTTAACAGTCTTCGTAGGAACCCCAACATAAACATTAAACCTATACATTACCTTTGGGTTTGCAGCACTCTTCACTGCTACAACCGCTTTTCCTGATTTTACCGCTTTGACAACACCCTTGTTATCTACTGTAACTATCTTCTTATTTGATGATACATATGTTACTTTTTTGCTGATCTTACCTGTAACTACAACTCTAGGTTTCACCCGAAACTTTGTACCCTTTTTTAGTACAAGTTTATTTGTGACAAGATTTGTCACAGTTACAGACTTTACCGCAGCTTTTGATGTTCTAGCACTAACGTCTGATGGACACAGAGTGATCAGCATACAAACTACAAGTATCATAGCCACAAGCTGTTTTAACCTTCTCATAAAATACTCCTCTCCAAAAATAAAATAATAATATTTACGACGTCGCACCTTTATAAAGTATTTTGATAATAACATCTTATACATTTGCCATATATCGTTTTATTGCTTTTTATATAGTTTACATGATATATTATAGAGGAGTTGTAAAGTAAGACTTTTATAAACTTTTGATAACATATAAATTTTTACCCTGACACAATTTACTGGAAAGGATTTATACACATATGAAATACTCAAAGGAAATATTCTACCAGGAATTTATAAGACGCGAAGATTCAACCAATAGAGCGCCCTATAACCCTGAACTTGAATTTTACTCAATAATACAAAATGGAGATATAGAACAGGTTAAAGAATTGTGTAAAGCCTCACCACTTAAGGATAAAAAAGGACTCGGCTTACTATCTGAAAAGCCGGTCAACAACATAAGATATCATTTTGTCATAACAACAGCCCTTGTTGCAAGATACTGTATTGAAGGTGGTCTCGATGTGGCAACTGCTTACAATCTCAGTGATTTTTATATAAAAAAGTCAGATACAATGAAGTCTGTGGAGGATATATCTGAATTACATGCGTTCATGTGCATCGACTATGCAAAAAAAATGCGAAACCTTAAGAAAAATTCCATATGCTCCAAACCGGTCGCAGAGTGCATAGACTACATATACGATCATCTGCATACTAGGATCACTGTTAAACTTCTGGCAAAACGTGTCAATCTCACCCCGTCATACCTGTCAAGGCTGTTCAAAAAAGAGACCGGAGATAATATCGGACATTATATAAAAATGCTAAAACTTGATACTGCAAGGAACATGCTCATATACTCTGATTATAGCCCTGCCCAGATAGCACAGACTCTCGCATTTCCAAGTCAGAGTTATTTTACCGAACAGTTCAGATTACATACTGGTCTAACACCTGCGAACTATAGAAATATAAATTTAAGGCAAACCCCATTTCATAAAAACAATACTTAGTTCCTGAAATATACCACCTTGTTTTTCTAAGCGTAAACAAAAGGGATTACCTTGTGATAAAGCACTTGATAATCCCTTTCAATATTCTATATCAGATTTAATCTAAAACTAATATATTTTAGCCTGTTTAAAATTACTTTCCGGCATTTACAACCTGACCGAAATCAGCCTTGAGTGAAGCACCGCCGATAAGACCACCGTCGATGTCTGGCTTTGCAAGGAGCTCAGCAGCGTTGCCAGCGTTCATAGAACCGCCGTACTGAATTCTTACCGCCTCAGCTGTATCTGTATCGTAGATCTCAGCGATGAGATCACGGATTCCCTTACATACTTCCTGTGCCTGATCTGATGTAGCTGTCTTACCTGTTCCGATAGCCCAGATTGGCTCGTAAGCGATAACCATTGACTTAACCTGATCTGCTGTTACACCAGCGAGATCTGACTTGATCTGAAGACGGATCCAGTCCATAGTAACACCGAGCTCTCTCTGCTCAAGTGACTCACCACAGCAAAGAATAGGTGTGATACCAGCCTCAAATGCCTTCTTAACCTTCTTGTTGAGAAGAACATCATCCTCCTTAAAGTAATCACGACGCTCTGAATGTCCGATGATAACGTACTTAACACCAGCATCAACAAGCATTGCTGCTGAGATCTCGCCTGTGTAAGCTCCGCTCTCCTCGAAGTACATGTTCTCTGCACCTACAGCTACGTTTGTTCCCTTTGTTGCCTCAACAACTGGTACGATATCGATAGCTGGTACACAGTATACTACATCTACGTCATCATTCTTTACTAAGTCCTTTAACAGGTTAACAAGCTCAACAGCCTCGCTAGGAGTCTTGTTCATCTTCCAGTTACCTGCAATAATCTTCTTTCTTGCCATTGTAATCTACCTCTTATATTTGTATTTTTTGATGAGTACCGGCCTGAACCGGCACCCACCAGTATAATCTTTATATCTCAGCGATATACAAATTACTTGTCGTTAGCTG
>ULMC01002943.1_pt1 | contig 12731 bp, 10 predicted proteins | sample 1951541 | NCBI WGS metagenome assembly ULMC01 (sample SAMEA4835539, study PRJEB28245) | human gut metagenome | biome: gut microbiome; material: fecal sample | place: Denmark | collected 2008 | reverse complement strand
GACACAGGCGAGAACGGCATCCGGCAGTCTGCCTTCCTTCTCCATAAGCTGTTCCTTGATCTCCTTGCTGATAACAGCCTGAAAATCACGAACCATCTCAGGGAAAGGATAAGGTCCCATAACAGAACCCAGAACATAATGAGTATCATCGATTCTGGAAGTCCATTCACGGAAGGTTTCGGAAACGGCATCCTTTAATGTACCTGTACCGGTTTCTACCGGGTGAACCTTTGCTCCTAATAATTTCATACGGTAGACATTTAAAGCCTGACGGATGGTGTCTTCCTTGCCCATGAAGATTTCACATTCCATACCCATCATGGCAGCAACTGTAGCAGTTGCAACACCATGCTGACCGGCTCCTGTCTCGGCGATAACTCTTGTCTTACCCATTCGTTTTGCAAGGAGCATCTGACCGATAACATTGTTGATCTTATGTGCTCCAGTATGGTTTAAGTCCTCGCGCTTCAGGTAGATCTTTGCACCGCCGAGATCCTCTGTCATTCTCTTGGCATAGTACAGACGGCTAGGTCTGCCGGCGTATTCATTTAACAGTTCTGTCAGCTCCCGGTTGAATTCCGGGTCATCTTTGTATTTCTTATATGCTTCTTCAAGCTCAAGCATGGCGTTCATCAGTGTTTCCGGTATGTACTGTCCGCCATGGATTCCAAAACGTCCTTTTGACATATATGTTTCCTCCTGTATGTGTTGTTTCTATATTATAAATATCATTAATGCTTTCAAATAAAGTTCGTTGTTCCTGCAGAAACAGGATCCGTTTCTATCCTATAGCTTCACCCCGTAACCATGCAAATGCGGCTTTCTTATCAGGGCTTCGCATAAAGGTTTCTCCGATCAATACTGCATCTGTGCCATTTCCCTTTAAACGGTCGATGTCCTCCGGTGTGCGGATGCCGCTTTCGGATACATAGACGACTGGGTTGCCGTTTATCGAATCCGGAATCAATGTCCGAAGTCTTACACTGTTCATGATGTCAACGATGAAGGTTTTCAGATCACGGTTATTCACACCGATGATATCTGCACCGATCGCGATCGCACGTCTGACTTCCTCTTCATCGTGTGCTTCTACCAGAACGGACAGGCCAAGACTTGTTGCAAGCTCGTAATAGCTTTTGAGCTGTTCGTCGGTAAGAATCGCACAGATCAGAAGGATCGCAGAGGCACCGATCACTTTTGCCTCGTAGATCATATAAGGATCGACGGTGAAATCCTTCCGCAGGATCGGAGTGGATACTGCTTCATGGATCGCTGTCAGATATTCGTTGCTTCCCTGAAAATAAAATGGTTCGGTCAGCACGGATATGGCGGATGCACCGGCGGCTTCATATTCTTTCGCAATCTCGATATATGGGAAATCCGGTGCGATCAGTCCTTTGGAAGGAGAAGCCTTTTTTACTTCGCAGATAAAGGAGATTCCCAGCTTTGCCAGATTGTCACGGAAAGGAAAAACGGTATAAGGTTTTGTTCCGTTCTCTGTTTCTTTTTCTACGATTGCAAGAGCTTTTGCCTTCATTTCTTCAAATGAGATCTGCTCTTTGCATCTGGCAATCCGTTCTTTTGTTTTTGCTGCTATTTCATCTAAGATCATATATATTCCTCCATAGCGGTCCGGAGATTAAAGGTTCCGGATCGGTTATGTGTTTTGCTTTTACAAATAATTAAGCGTTTGTTGCTGCTATAAAGTCTTCCAGCTTCTTCAGACCGCTGCCATTTGCCAGAATATCGGCTGCAAGGGCGAAGCCTTCTTCAAGTGAGATCCGGTTTGTGATATGCAAAGCCGCACCGGCATTTAAGATAACGGCTGTACGCTTGCCATCTGTGATCTTGCCGGATAAGATATCCTTTGTGATCTGTGCATTTTCTTCCGGTGTACCACCGACCAGTTCGGCTTTGTCACAGAGGGTGAAGCCGTATGCGGTTGGGTCTAAGGTATAGGTGTTAAATGTGCCATCGTTGAATTCACATACAGTTGTTGTTGTAACCGCTGAGATTTCATCCAGACCGTCGTTTCCATGAACGACCATACCACGTTTTACACCGAGGTTGCTGAGTACTTTTGCAAGCGGATCAACGAGAGAGGCATCATAGACACCGAGTAACTGAAGATTTGCTTTTGCCGGATTTGCAAGAGGTCCTAAGATATTGAATACTGTAGGAATCTTGATCTCTTTTCTTGGAGCACCGACAAATCGCATTGCTGTGTGATATTTCTGTGCAAATAAGAAGCAGGTACCAAGATCCTTCAGACAGGCTTCGCTGACTTTACAGTCTGCTGCGATGTTGACGCCAAGGGCTTCCAGGCAGTCGGCTGTTCCGCATTTGCTGGATGCTGCACGGTTGCCATGCTTTGCCACCTTACCACCGCCTGCGGCTGTTACTAATGAGGAAACAGTTGAGATGTTAAAGGTTCCTGCGCAGTCTCCACCGGTTCCTACGATGTCGATCTCCTCATCGACACCCGGTGTAAATTCACCACAGTGTTTTCTCATGATCTCAGCAAATGCTGTGATCTCCTCGATCGTTTCACCTTTAATATGAAGGGCTGTTAAGAAGCTTCCAATCTGTGCCTGTGTTGCTTCTCCGCTCATAATTTCATCCATAACGGCCGCAGCCATTTCTTTGTCTAGATTTTCACCATTTACTACTGTTGCGATTGCCTCTGTAATCATATTCATTTCCTCCTTTAATGTATGTTCTAATAAACATTTGCGAATCCTATAAAGTATATTCATGATTAAACATTCTGACTTGCCAAAACAGTGGCATTTGAGACCGCCGGTACTCACATTTCGTACTTAGTGAGTGCTTGCACGAGCTTAGAACGAAAGCGCACCCCTGTGGTGTGATGATGCATTAGCAGCATCTTAGTACCGCTGCAGGACGAAACGAGCGGAAGCGTTCCCTAGTTGGTAATGGCGAAATGTTTAATCAAAGTAGTGTATTGTAACCTGCAAATGTCAGGTTATGCCTCTAAAAAGTTTCGTAAGATGATCGTTCCTTTTGGTGTCAGAATCGACTCCGGATGGAACTGGACACCATATATTTCATAATCTTTGTGTTTGACTGCCATGATCTCGTCATCGTCGGTTCGGGCGATAACGGTAAGAACATCCGGGAAGTTTTCTTCGGAAGCTGCAAGGGAATGATATCTGGCAACCTCGATCCGTTTCTGAAGTCCCTTGAACAGTTTGCAGTTGATGTCGACATTTGCAACGGACATCTTGCCATGCATCAGCTTCTTGGCGTATGTGATCGTTGCACCGTAGGTTTCACAGATTGCCTGATGTCCGAGACAGACACCAAGAATCGGAACCTTGCCGGCAAAATAGGAGATGGCTTCTTCGCAGATACCTGCATCGGAAGGTCTTCCGGGACCGGGTGAAATAATGATCTTCTCCGGGTTTATTGCTTCTATTTCCTGACAGGTATATTCGTCATTTCGTATTACCTTGATGTCAGGATTGATCTTTCCTACAAGCTGATACAGATTGTAGGAAAAGCTGTCATAATTATCGATCAGTAATATCATGCTTCGTCACCTCGTATCTTCTGAGAATTAATCAATGCATCCGTTACGGCTTTTGCTTTGTTGATGCATTCCTGGAATTCATTTGCCGGTACACTGTCGGCTACGATGCCGGCACCGGAACGGACAAATACTTTATTTCCCTTGCGGTATGCGATTCGGATCGCGATGCAGGTATCCAGATTTCCTGAAAAATCGATATAACCGATCGCGCCGCCGTAAATACCTCGTTTGTTATTTTCAAGCTCGTTGATGATCTCACATGCCCGGATCTTCGGTGCACCGGATAAGGTTCCGGCCGGAAGAACCGCATCGACAGCGGAGATCGCATCCAGATCCTCACGAAGTGTTCCGCGTACGGTAGAGCCGATATGCATAACGTGTGAATAACGCTGGATGGACATGTATCGTTCGACTTCGACCGTTCCGAACTGACTGACCTTTCCGAGATCATTTCTTCCGAGATCCACTAACATATTGTGTTCTGCAAGTTCCTTTTCATCTGCCATCAGGCTCTTTTCCAGTTCCAGATCTTCGACCTTTGTCTTTCCTCTTGGTCTTGTGCCTGCCAGAGGAAATGTGTGGAGAACACCATCCTCTGCCTTGACCAGAGTTTCAGGGGAAGCTCCGGCAACCTCGATCGTGTCACCGTCAAAGTAGAACATGTAAGGAGATGGATTTGTGCTTCGGAGCAGCCGGTAGGTATCGAACAGGCTTCCTTCCATTTCGGCTTCCAGTCGGTTGGAAAGCACGACCTGGAAAATATCTCCTTCATATATATAGTGTTTTGCCTTTTCTACCATCCGGCAGTAGGCTTCTTTGTCAAATAATGGTTTGAATTCTGTCTTAAGAACAGGAGCAGGTATATCGGCTTCTGCGCCATGGAGAATGAGTTCTTTCATTTCTTTGATATCCTGTAAGGCTTTCTGATATCCTTCTTCGATATTTGCTGTGCTGGCATTTGCGATCAGGATCAGCTTGGATCTTACATTGTCAAATGCGATCACCTTGTCAAATAACATCAGATCGACATCTTGAAATCCTTCCTCGTCTTTCGCATCAAGCACCAGCTTCTTTTCACTGTATTTCAGATAGTCATAAGAGAAATATCCAACCAGTCCGCCGGTGAAGGTAGGGAAGCCTTCGATCTTCGGACTCTTATAATCTTTTAAAACCTCACGGATAAAGACTTCCGGATGGATGCCGGAGGTCTCTTTGATGACTGCTCCGTTCTCATCCTTTAATGTCAGTGTTCTGTTCATACAGGTGATATCCAGTTTTGGGCTGTATCCAAGGAAGGTGTATCTTCCCCAGAGCTCCTGATTCTCCACGCTTTCCAGAATGTAGCAATGCTCATTTTCCGCTTTCAGTTTCTTCAACAGATTGATCGGAGTGATGATATCAGAGAGCATCTCATAACAGACCGGAACCATGTGATATCCCTGTTTCGCATATTCTTTTGCTTCGCTAAGTGTTGGTCGTATCATATGTTTCACCTCGTTCATAAATAATAGTTTAATAAGTTATTTGAAATTGTTCATGTATGGTGAGGTGCGCTTTGCCTGATCTGCTTTTTATAAAAAGAAAAAGCACCATCAGAAGATTGTATAAAAAAATCTCATCCAAAAGCAAAACGCTTATAGGACAAGATACAAATACAACACTCCTGCGGTGCCACCTATATTCATCAAAATCTGATGCACTCAACCATATACTAACATATATGTACTTTCTATAACGGGAAGTCTCCGTCGCCCCTACTAGATTCGCTCGTTCGGTTTGCCCTCGCAAGTCCATTCACTTAAGAAACCATCACTGCAATCTCACCACCTGCAGTTCTCTGGACATGTTGTTCATAAGCTACTCTTCTTGCTCATTGGTTTGTTTTATTGTATTCATATTGCACTGGTATGATATATTTGTCAAGAGCTAATTTTAAAATTGTTCAAAAAAAGGTACAATTATTTCGATGGAAAACCTTGTTTATTCGTTAAAAATCAATATAATAAAAGTAAGATGACTCGCTATGCGCAAGTATAGCTTTTAATACTGAAAATATACGGAACGTGTATATAATGCATGATATATGATTCGTATAAATAATCAATGGAGGACTATAATCGTGGAAGAACGTAAAAATTTTGGTTTCGGTGTATTGATCGATATTTTGAAGAAAAATCCAAAAACAATTGTTTTGACTGAAGGTACTGATCCCCGTATTCTGGAAGCATCTTCAAGACTTCTTGCAAGTAACTTCCTGCATCCGATTCTTGTAGGAGATCCTGATAAGATTTATGAAGTTGCAGAGGAAAGCGGTTTTAATATAAGAGGTTCCGAGATCATTAATCCAAGGAATTTTGATCGTATGGATGAGATGGTCGAGCTGTTCTGTGAACTCAGAAAGAGCAAGGGCGTGACACCGGAGCAGGCAAGAGAGATCCTGTATCAGAACAACTACTTTGGTACGATGCTTGTTAAGATGGGGATTGCAGATTCGCTTCTCGGTGGTGCTACATATTCAACAGCAGATACAGTAAGACCTGCTTTACAGCTGATCAAGACAAGACCGGGCAACACACTGGTTTCATCCTGTTTCATTCTGGTACGTCCGTTTGCAACAGGTGGTAATGAAGTGTTCGCTATGGGTGACTGTGGTATCAACATTAAGCCAAATGAAGATGAGCTGGTTGAGATCGCAGAGGAGACTGTTCGTTGTGCAAGAATCTTCGGTGTAGATCCAAAGGTTGCTTTCTTAAGCTATTCAACCTATGGTTCCGGTAAGGGCGAAGATGTGGATAAGATGAGAAATGCAGCAAGAAAGACAAAGGAGCGTAACCCTGATCTTCCAATCTCCGGTGAGATCCAGTTCGATGCAGCCGTATCACCTAGAGTTGCAAAGAAGAAATGTCCACAGTCAGAGGTTGCAGGAAATGCAAATACCTTTATCTTCCCTGATATCAATGCAGGAAATATCGGTTATAAGATCGCACAGAGAATGGGTAACTTCTCAGCATATGGCCCGATCCTGTTAGGACTTAATTCTCCTATCAACGATCTGTCCAGAGGATGTACAGCAGATGAGGTTTATTCTATGGCGATCATCACAGCAGCATTAGCAGATAATAAAGATGCGTAAAGTGTAGATAGATAAAAGCCGGACACTATCTTTTTAAACCAAAGATAGTGTCCGGCTTTTATCTACTGTCTAAAGATGATTATTCTATTTGCAGGAATTCTGCGGCTGTTAATATTTGTGGCTTTTGTAGTCCTGATTCTGCTGATTTTTCATTGCAAGAAAGTGTGATTTTTCTTGAAATAAATGGGTAAATGGTTTACCATAATATCATGAGTATTTAGTATGGGATTGTAGCGCTTTTTAGCGTGAAGGGCGAACAAATGACGCCTGTGAGACAGAAAAGGACAGCATATTTGTGGGTGTCAGAATGGAGATTTGAATGAGTTTCGTATATTCATTGTTTTTGCAGAGAACCGGAGAGGAACTTTCACAATTTGATAACAGAATTTCTAACATGCTTCCAGTGGCTGCCGGTCTGGTTTTTTTTGATATGCGAAACTATCGTAATGATAATGGGGAATTTAATGTTTATATAGAGTGGAATGAGGAATTGAATTCCATCCTGAATGACAGACTGCCTTCGGGTGGTTATTTTATAAAAGCAACAAGAAAACAGGCAAGGCAGTTGGAAGAAAAAACAGGTGGAATTCCTGTTTATATGAAGTTGATCGCACATGAGGGCAGGCTGTATCCGTATCGCACATATGTGATGTGGAATGGCAGGCCTTTTAGTGTGGAATTTAACGGAAATATATTGATCCCGGTTGATTATAAGAAGAAAGCAGAGAACGTGAGGATACAGGGTTCGCAGAATGGCGGTAAAGGAAATCGTACGGATGTATCTGGAAGCCAGATGAGCAGTCAACGAAGCTTATTCGGTACAAGCCAGAGCAAAATATCAGCAGGCAGTCAACATGGAACTTTTGTTGGTAGTGAACGTGAATTCTGGACAAGCAGTAATCGACCTTGGATGTATGAGTGGGAATATGAGAATGGCAGCCAGAGAAGTCTATTCGGTGGTAGTCAGAGAAGTCTGTTTAGTACAAGTCAACGTGGAAATTTCTTTGGAAGTCAAGGTAGATTTTTTGGTACAAGTCAGCAGGGATTCCTTTTTGGAAGTCGGAACAGCTTTTCCTATGGCAGCAACCGAGGTTATCTGACGGGCAGCAATCGTGAATTCTGGACAAGCAGTAATCGACCTTGGATGTATGAGTGGGAATACGAGAATGGCAGCCAGCGTGGATTTTTAGCAGGCAGTAATCGAAGCTTTTTAACAGGCAGTAACCGGAATTATCTGACAGGCAGTCGGTACACGCCGACATTTTATCAGGCAACAGATGTCGGGGTGGACGATTATGACATTCCACATTGGTATTATATGCCGCCGGAATGGCAGCTTATAAACCGGTCAAAACGACCATGCAGCAGAAAAGGCGGAAACAGCACATTTGGCTATGGGCTGGATTTAATATAGAGCGGAAGCACCCCTTGGCTGAGAAGGTCAAGAGCTTGCAGCTAATCAATATTTAGCTGGTTTTCAATTATCTTGAAAGGACAACATATGGACGGATTTCATTCCTTATGGTCAAAACCGTATATGGCGGGAAAACAAGCGGAAGAATATTGGATGCAGGACTATGAAGTCCTTACGATGATTCTTTCGGCATTGATGTGGAGAAAACACAATGGGGGGATCCGTTTGTGTGCGGATGCAGAGGCAAGAGCATTTATCGAGAAACTGGGACTTGCGCACATCTGGAATCTCGGAATCGAGGAAATTACAGTGCCGGAAGCGGTACCGGAAAAGGTGTTCTGGGCAGCCGGCAAATTATATTCATTGAAAAAAATGCAGATGCCTGCGGTCATGGTGGATCTGGATCTGATCATCTGGAAGGATATACGGAATATTATAAAAGATACGGATATCTGTGCAATACACAGAGAAGGGATATTCCCTGATGTGTATCCGGGAAAAGAGTTTTTCCATATGAAGCAGGAGTATCGGTTTGACCCGGACTGGAGCTTTGAGGTTCTTCCGGTCAATACCTGTATGTTATATATCGCGGATGAAGCGTTTAAGAATTATTATGTTGACAGTTCGATCACATTTATGGAGAATTGTCTGGAGACAGAGGAGAATCTCTGCCATATGGTATTTGCGGAACAGCGGCTTCTTGCGATGTGCGCAGAGAAGCAGGGAAAGCAGATATCATCTTTTTTTCCCGGTTCGGCACAGATCGAGAACCAGGATATCTTCACACATTTATGGGGCTATAAGAACATTCTGAAATTCAATTATAAAGAAAGGGAAGCTTTTAACCATAAAATGTATGATCGCATCGTCCGGGAATTTCCGGAAGAAGAGACGACACTCAAGCAGCTTCCGATATCAGGACTATAGGGAGAATGGTATGAAACTTTTACGCAAAATACCAAAGGAAATATACATATATATCGCATGGGGCATACTCGTAGGGGCAGTGAACTTAGGGTCTGCCTGGTTTTTTATGTACAAATGCGGGATAAATGAGATCTATGCCAATTATATGTCGTGGATTTTGTACAACTATGTGTCATTTGCGACAAACCGCAAATCTGTATTCCACACAAAGGCAGCCACGGTAAAGGCATATTTTATCGAACTGGCATTATTCTATCTGAGCCGGGTATCTACACTTCTGATCGAAACAGGAATTATCTTTGCGCTTGTCACCGGACTGAAATGGAATGCGATGGGTGTTAAGGTGTTTACATCGATCCTTGTGATCTTTTTGAATTATTTCATCAGTAAGAAATTTATCTTTTCCATTCAATACGAAAAGAAAAATAGCGGAGAAATGTTGTCGGAAGACGAAGTATGCCGTGAAATCGTGAGATAATTAATAAAAACTTTACAAGATTTATTTCCATATTTTTGTAAAATGTAGTACAATATCGACGTAACCATGCATTCTGTGCAGTATGTGTGGTTTATACATAAGCTGACAAAGTAAATTTTTATAGAATTTAACAATGCAGGATTTCTTCTATATCTTTCACAGATAATCTGGATGGTATATATATGGAAGAAAATGGAAATCATACTTTATATTAAGGAGAATTATTGAATATGAGTAGAAGAGTAGTGATTACAGGAATGGGAGCGGTTACTCCACTTGGTCTGAATGTGGATGAGTTCTGGAATGGCTTAAAAGAAGGCAGACATGGTTTTGGACCGATTACACAGTTTGATGCATCAGAATATAAGTGCAAGGTTGTAGGTGAAGTAAAAGGATTTGTAGCAAAAGATTATATTGATCCAAAGGCCGCAAGAAGAATGGCAAGATTTTCACAGTTCGCGGTTGCAGCAGCAAAGGAAGCAGTTGCAGATGCAAAGCTTGACATGACAGCAGAAGATCCATACATGGTTGGAACCTGTGTCGGTTCCGGTGTGGGAAGTCTTCAGGAGCTTGAAAGTGCATATGAGAAGATCATGACAAAAGGACCGAATCGTGTAAGCCCATTTACAGTACCTATGATGATCAGCAATATCGCAGCAGGTAATATTGCGATCCAGCTTGGCTGCAAGGGAAAGAGTATTGATGTTGTTACAGCATGTGCATCCGGTACAAACAGTATCGGTGAAGCATTCCGTACAATTCAGTATGGAGATGCAGATGTAATGATCGCCGGTGGTACAGAAGCAGCAGTTTCACCGATCGGTATCTCGACATTTGATGCGTTAACAGCGTTGTCATCATCTGATAACCCGGACAGATGCTCAATTCCATTTGATAAAGAGAGAGATGGTTTCGTTCTTGGTGAAGGTTCCGGTATCGTTATTCTTGAGGAACTGGAACATGCTAAGAAGCGTGGCGCAAAGATCTATGCCGAGATCAGCGGATACGGATGCTCCAGTGATGCATTCCATATCACAGCACCGGAAGATTCAGGCGAGAGCCCTGCAAGAGCTATGTTAAATGCTGTAAAAGATGCAGGCGTATCACCGGAGGATGTTGCATATATCAATGCACACGGAACCAGTACACATTTAAACGATCTGGTTGAGACCAGAGCGATCAAGAAAGCATTTGGTGATCATGCAAAGGACATCAAGATCAATTCTACAAAGTCTATGACAGGACATCTTCTTGGTGCAGCAGGTGCGATCGAATGTATCGTTACAGCAAAGACGATCGAGGAAGGCTATATCCACAGAACCCGTGGTCTTCATGAGAGTGAAGAAGAACTGGATCTTGATTATTGTAAAGAGCCATATGAGCAGGAGGTTGATTGTGCGATCAGCAATTCTCTTGGATTTGGCGGACATAACGCATGTATTCTTTTACAGAAATATAAGGAGCAGTAAAAAGAAATGTTATTTATAAAGAAAAAGGCAAAAGAAGCCGAGATGGAAAAAAAGAAGGCTGTCGAAGCAGAACAGCCAAAACCGGAGACTGTAAAATGTCCGAAATGTGGAGCTGAGCTTGATAAGCAGAGAGTTGTAAAGGCAAAATATATTTGTTATGAATGTGGTTCTTATTTCCGTGTTAAGACAAAGAACCGTATCAAGATGGTAACAGATCCAAAGTCATTTGAACCATGGTTTGAAGATATGCCGATGTCAAATCCGTTAAATACAGCCGGATATGAGGATAAGGTTAAGGCTGCGCAGGAAAAGACAGGACTGAAAGAAGCGGTTACAGTCGGTAAGGCTCTGATCAATGGTGAGCCGGCTATGATCGGTATCTGTGATGCCAGATTCCTGATGAGCAGTATGGGCTATGTTGTTGGTGAGAAGATTGCCAGAGCGGTTGAGCGTGCGACAGAAGAAAAGCTTCCTGTATTCATGTTCTGTTGTTCCGGTGGTGCCAGAATGCAGGAGGGTATCATTTCCCTGATGCAGATGGCAAAAACCTCCGCAGCATTGAAGAAACATTCAGAAGCCGGATTGTTATATGTATCGATCCTTACAGATCCTACAACCGGTGGTGTAACAGCCAGCTTTGCAATGCTTGGCGATATCATCTTAGGTGAGCCCGGTGCTCTGGTTGGCTTTGCAGGCCCTCGTGTTATCAAGCAGACGATCGGACAGGATCTTCCGGAAGGCTTCCAGCGTTCAGAGTTCCTGGTAGAGCACGGTATTATTGATGGTATTATCACCAGAGATAAGATGAAGGATACCATGTATCAGTTGATCGTTACGCATAAACAGAGAACCGGTTATGCAAACTTCGATAAGGAAGAAGACGAAAAGTTTGATATCAGCGAGATCTTAAAGGAGAGATTGACTTCTGTTGAGAATAAGACTCCTTGGGAGAAGATCCGTGGTACAAGACAGATGACTCGTCCATGCGCACTTGATTATATTGATTATATCTGTGATGATTTCCATGAGATCCATGGAGACAGAACAATGAATGATGATAAAGCAATCGTTGGTGGTATCGGTCATATCGATGGACAGCCTGTAACCGTGATCGCACAGGTAAAGGGTTCCAGCATGACAGAGTGCATGGAGCGTAACTTCGGTATGCCGCTTCCGGATGGATACCGTAAGGCACTTCGTCTGATGAAACAGGCAGAGAAGTTCAACCGTCCTATCATCACATTTGTAAATACACCCGGTGCATTCTGTGGACTGGAAGCAGAGGAACGTGGTATGGGTGAAGCAATCGCAAGAAACCTTTACGAGATGTCAGCCCTTAAAGTTCCTGTACTTTGTATCCTGATCGGTGAAGGCGGCAGTGGTGGAGCACTTGCTATGGCAGTTGGTAATGAAGTATGGATGCTTGAAAATGCAGTATACTCCATTCTTTCACCGGAAGGCTATGCATCAATTCTCTGGAAGGACAGCAACCGTGCAGAGGAGGCAGCAGAGGTTATGCAGCTTACCGCACAGGATCTTTCAAGACTTGGTGTGATCGAGAAGGTTATTCCTGAGTATGGCGGAGCAGATAAAGAATCTGTCCCATATATCGGTAAATTCATTAAGATGAATGCCAAGGAATTCCTGAAGAAATTCGATGGAATGAGCGGCGAAGAAATTGCTGCTGCAAGATATAAGAGATTCCGTGAGATGTAAATAAAATAAAAAACAGGGATGTAACATTGAGGGCATCATAA
>ULMC01017237.1_pt1 | contig 12752 bp, 10 predicted proteins | sample 1951541 | NCBI WGS metagenome assembly ULMC01 (sample SAMEA4835539, study PRJEB28245) | human gut metagenome | biome: gut microbiome; material: fecal sample | place: Denmark | collected 2008 | reverse complement strand
ATATTTAGATGGAAAAGGATCAATAGAAAGTTTGCAAATTAAATATAATATTCTAAGTCATAGCACGTTAAGAAATATGATTGTTCGTATAATCATATTTTGGGTACAACCAAATCAGAAATGTATTATATAAACAAATTTTATTCAGCAAAAAATTTAATTCAATCTATAAAAGATTATATTGAATTTTATAATAACAAGAGATTTCAAGCCAAATTAAAATGCTTGGCTCCGATGGAATATCGAAACCAAGCATTATCGGCATAAATTTTTATTTTTATTATCTGTCTAACTTGACTGACATCAGTTCACTTGATTAATTTATATTTGTTTTTTACTCAAAATCCACTAATTTGGTAAATTATCACATCCTATAGAATTCTTAAAATGTGCCCAATATTTTTGGTTATGTTCAGTCCTTCCGTATATTTATGTAGTTATCATTTGGTGAAATTTAACTTCGTAAAACAGGACTCCATCAATACTGGAGTCCTTTATTACGTTATTATGGGATGAAAAGCAATGAAGATAGATGAACTAGCAAAAAGGATAGTTAATTATTTAATAGTAGAAGAACTTGAAATAAAATTTGATAAAATTATTGATGATAGTAGATTATATCCAAAAGAAGGATTAATTGTGATTAATGAAAAAGTAAAAAGTTAGTAGTGACTATTATTTATTATTAATTGCATCTACTGGTTTCTTTTTAGCAATTCTCAAAACAGGAACGAAACTTGCTAAAAGTGCAGTAAGTATGCAACCTAAAAGAATAATTCCTACTTCACGAAATCCATAATTCAAAAGCGATATAGGCAATCCATAAGATGTTCGTAATGACGAATTAGTCATTGAAACAGAAATACTACTTCCTATTACAGCAAGAGAAAAAACGATAAATGAGATGCATAATGCTTCATTTAAAAAAATTAAAAAAACGTCGCTAGAGCGTGCTCCAATAGCACGCAAAATACCAATTTCACGCTTCTTGTATGTTACTGATGCTGAAATATATGTTGTAAAAAGTATTATTGCAAAAACGAATATGCCAATGCCAACATATAGTAAAATCTTAGCTATAGTTTTAATAGTAGATCCTATCATATTTTCAGCCGTAATTACATAATTAACTAGAGAATATTTAACACCATTTTCATTTTGCATTGAAAAAGCTACAACCTTCTCAAGATTGTGTTTGGAAAGCAATTCGCCGGAAATGGCCATTGAGTACTTACCAACAGGCGCCGATTTTATGAGATTGGCAAGTTCGTTTGATATCCCAATATAGTTTCCATTAATAATTTCGTCTTCGAAGAAGAAACCATCGATGGAAACCATTTTATTTAGATATGGGGAGATAATTCCACCACAAATCATTTTGATCTTTGCTTCTTTTAGAAGAGGGGATATTGTATTTATTATTTCCTCTTTTTTTGTTTTGTCAATAATTAAATCTTTGAGTTTTTTTTGAATGATATCGTCATTGTAATATATGTTTTTTAAACCATTAATGAGAGTATTTATTCCTAGTGCTATTCCATTACCAGAAAGATTGCTTTTATCACCTAAGTAGACAATATCTGAATAATCATTAGTGGTAAAATAGTTAGTGTAATTATAACCTAAATAAGTATTATAGATTTTACCATTAATTTCTTCAAAATCTAAAATAGCTTTATTAGGAATTATTCCGCCTAATCCCCTATATTTAAGAAATTCATTAATAAATTTGTCACACCCAAAAAGCATACCTGAAAAAGAACTATTATGTTCGCTACTGAATTGATTAAGTAACATATAGTAGTTAAGCGCATCATCATTGCTGGTGTTTTTATCAATGGCCTCATATCTAGAATAAGCATACCCTGTTTTTACAATACCAACGATTTTAAATATACCATAAAGGGTGTCTCCGTTAATTAGTATATTAGGGTTTGTTTCAATAAAATTTTGACCATCAATTATATTGGCAGCAGCAATGTTTTTACTTTCATCAGGTAGACCATCCAAATTATAATGCAAATATCCCCATTTTTTGAAACAATCAAAGACATAATCGCTTATGGCAATTTCTGTAATATTAGAAGGTAAACGACCAGCTTCAAGTTCAAGATTATGCTTTTTTATAGTGCTATCGGTTATTTCAACAATACCTGTGACGTTTCCACTATAAATAATACTTTTAGCTTCTTTCAAAAAGCTAGAAGATATACTCGAACCCATATATAAACTATCGTTACTTTTTTCAGACAATACTGGTAAAAAATCAATGCCTATTTTTGATCTTAAGTGTTCAATGTCACTATCGGAAAGGCTTTTTTCTAAAAAATATTCCTCTCCATAGTTATCAACTTCAACCATTTTCTTAAAAGTAGTATATTTAATATCACTATAATATATCGAGTTAACAATGGCGGTTTTACTATTGTATGCAGCAAAACTATCTACTATGCCGAACAAAGTGAAGCATATAAAGCAAAGAAGAATTGTAGTAACTAGTCTTATTGGTTTAGTTTTCATACTACTAATGCCAATTTTAAAGCTTTCTTTAATCGGTAATCGCGATTTAATAAGTTTGAACGGGGCTTGAGTTAAACTTTTAATTGTGCTTTCATCAGTTGTTGCAAAAGTTTCCATTCTACCATCTTCACATATATGAGATGCACTTTTTACATTTAAGTTAACCTTATTAACAAGAGATAAAAAAGCTTCATCACTTTCAAGGTATGAATTAATACGAATTATGTCATTTGAAGTTAATTGATAGCCCTTTGGGAAGTGTATAAGTTTTCCATTGTAGTTTTTTATACCACCATTTTCAACTTCAGCATCGATATAATGTTTTTCAATATCAGAAATAACAACACCGTCTTTAAGTTCAATTACTCTATCACCATATTCTTCCGCAAACTCGCGATCGTGTGAAACAACAATGACAAGTTTGTCTTTTGATAACTTTTTAAGCGTATTAAAAACTTGTATGCCAGTATTACTATCAAGAGCTCCTGTTGGTTCGTCTGCCATAATAATTTCTGGATTTTTTACAAGCGCACGGGCAATTGCAACACGTTGTTTTTGCCCACCGGATAATTCATTTGTTTTTCTCTTGCCATAGCCAGAAAGGTCAACTTCATTTAAAATCTCATTAAGCTTTTCGTTTGTTACTTTCTCGCCCTGGATTTTAAGGGCAATAGCAATATTTGTACCAACATTAAAATCTTCCAATATGTTATATTCTTGAAATATGAAACCAAGATATGTATTTCGATAACTATCAAAGTCTTCAGTTGAAAATTCTTTTGATGACTTTCCTTTAATGATAATTTCACCACTATCTGCACTATCTAATCCCCCCATAACGTTTAAAAGAGTAGATTTGCCGCTGCCTGATTTACCCAAAATAAACACGAGTCCTTTTTCGGGGAATTTCAAACTAACGTTATTAAGGGCTATTACTGCACCTCCTTTTTTAGGATGGTAAGTTTTAACGATGTTTTTAATTTCAATCATAAAATCTCCAATTCTAGCCGAAAGGACGAGTGTCGGCTTGCACAAAGGTGTATAAGATGAAAAATAAGGAAATCCATTCTTTTTCACCTAAAAATAAAAAAGTTAATTCAATTCATTCTAACATATATACAATTAAAAATCAAGATTTTTGAGGAAAATGCAAGATATTTTTTTGCTTTTTCATAATTATTGAAAAAAAATTAATTTATTGTTATAATATACTAAAAGTATGGAGGAGTAATATGGCAGTTTTATCTTTAAAAAATGTAAAGAAAGAATATCATGTAGGTGAGATTACTATACCTGCTGTAGAAGACGTATCCTTTGAACTAAATGAAGGAGAATTTGTTGTCATTCTTGGAGCATCTGGTGCAGGAAAAACAACACTTTTGAATTTGCTTGGGGGAATGGATAGAGCAACAAGTGGTGAAATTATTATAGACGGTAAAAATATAACCAAATTTAATAAAAGAGAGTTGACAGATTATCGTCGTAATGATGTAGGTTTTGTTTTTCAGTTTTATAATTTAATGCCCAACCTAACTGCTCTTGAAAATGTAGAAATTGCTGTCGAGATATGCGATAATCATTTAGACCCTAAAACTATTTTAGACGAAGTAGGTCTAGCAGATAGGCTTAACAACTTTCCAGCTGAACTATCAGGGGGAGAGCAACAAAGGGTATCAATTGCTAGGGCAATTGCGAAAAACCCAAAGTTAATATTGTGTGATGAACCAACTGGAGCACTTGATTATGTTACAGGTAAAAAAATATTACAACTGTTACAAGATCTTTCGAAAAAAGAAAAAAAACTTATAATTGTCGTAACGCACAATGCTGCATTAAAGGCTATGGCAGATAAGGTTATAAAAATAAAAAGTGGCAACGTAGAAAGCATCGAAATCAATGAAAATCCTGTTTCTGTTGAGGTGATAGAGTGGTAAAAACCTATTATAAAGTAGTTAGAAGGATGTTTAAAAAGCAGTTTACAAGACTTCTATCACTTATTGGCATAATTTTAATTTCGGTAGGATTTGTATCTGGAATCGGCTCTCCTACAGATATGATAAAAGATAGTATTGAAAATTACTATAAAAAGCAAAATGTTAGTGATTTTATAATAAAAAGTAAAACTGGTAGATTTACACAAGAGGAAATAGATAAAATTAAGAATCATTTTGGGCAAGAAAATGTAGAGACCGGAATGTCGTTTGATATAAAGACGGGAGAGAAAAAATCTTTAAGATTGTATTTTTTAGATTTTGACAAATGGAATATTAATGTACCTGAACTTGTTGAAGGTGAAAAGATAAACAAAGATGACAAAAATTTAGTTTATGTAGAAGCAAAAGACAATAAAATAAATGGTTATAATATTGGTGAAAAAATCGAAATAAGTTTAAAAGACGCATTAAATCTTCCTTTTGAATACAAAATAAATGTTACCGTAAAAGGAATAGTTATGAGTCCTCTTACGTTTGGAAAAGATGGAGAACCTAGTTATAATAATCCAGAAGACACAAAAACACCTGAAAATATCGCGGAAATTAATAAACTTGATTTGCTGGAAAATATTATATATTGTCCAAAAGAAGTATGCCCATTTATGCCAGTTGGTGATATATACGTAAAAGCAGAAAACCGAAGCATATTTAATTCCTTTTCTAAAAATTATGAAAAATATTTGGAAGAACAAAAAGAAGAAATTGTTAATCTTTTAGGCGAAAATATAAAAATAATCACTCTTGAGGATAATTATAGTTTTAAATCTATTATCTCGAGTGCTGATAAAGTAAGAGGAATAGGAAATATTTTAATGGTAATATTTATTGCGGTTACACTTTTAGTAGTTTTATCATCAATGATGAGACTAATGGATGAAGAACGTTCCCAAATTGCTTGTCTTAAGACTTTAGGATTTAGTAGTATTACGATCGTAATGAAGTACATTTTTTTTGCTTTAGTTGCTCTAGCGGTTGGCGGTTGTATTGGATTCTTTGTTGGATATGGCGTATCATGGCTAATATGTTACATTTTTAATTATGGTCATGTAATGCCACAAATTAATGTGATTGTAAATCCTAGTTATTTCTTTTTATCAATTGGCATAATTATTATTGTAACATTATTAGTAACATTTGGCCTTGGTATGAAACTTGCAAATAACGAACCTGCAACTTTGCTAAGACCTAAAGTACCTAAGTCGGGGAAAAGAATTTTAATTGAAAAGATTCCGCTTATTTGGAACAAATTGGCGTTTAAATATAAGTCTTCATTTAGAAATGTTTTAAGATATAAAACAAGGTTTATGATGATGCTTGTATCAATTGCTGTATCAACGGGTCTTGTTTTTGCGGGCCTTGCATTGTTAGATATTTGTATCTTTAGCGATTTTGGGTCTACCGCAATTATAGGAATTGCCATTGTAGTTGTTATTTTCGCTGGATTATTGACAGTTGTAGTAATTAATACACTTACAACAATTAATATAAGCGAGCGCAATAGAGAAATAGCAACTTTGATGGTCTTAGGATATCGTGATAGCGAAATCTGTGGCTATATATATCGGGAAATTTACATTAGCGCGTTTTTAGGAATTCTTTTAGGGTATCCTACTGGAATTGGCCTAGCAAGTTTAGTTTTTAAAACAATGGGATTTGGCGAAATAAAAGATGTGAACTGGTTTATGTGGCTTGTTGTACCACTTATTGTGTTTGGTTTTACGTTACTAGTAACTTTGATGTTAAGACCAAAAATAGTAAAGACAAATATGAATGAAAGCCTAAAAGCAATTGAATAGGAGGAATATTTGATGCTTAAAGAAAAAGACTTTGATGTTTATTCAATAATACAGAAAGAAAAAACGAGACAAACCCAAAATATTGAATTGATTGCATCTGAAAATTTTGTATCAGTAGAAGTTTTAGAGGCTCAAGGATCGATTTTAACAAATAAGTATGCAGAAGGTTATCCTGGAAAAAGATATTATGGCGGGTGTGAATATGTTGATGAAATTGAAATGCTTGCTATAGAGCGCGCTAAAAAATTATTTAACGCTAAATATGTAAATGTTCAACCTCATTCAGGTTCACAAGCCAACATGGCCGCATATCGGTCTATACTGAACAAGGGTGATAAGGTACTTGGGATGGCACTTGACCAAGGGGGCCACTTAACACATGGTAGTACTTTAAGTTTTTCAGGTATTGATTATAATTTTATTCCATATTACTTAAGCAAGGAAACTGAAGCAATTGACTATGATGCATTGGAAAAATTAGCTATAAAGGAAAAACCTAAACTAATTGTTGGTGGTGCTAGTGCATATCCTTTAATTATAGATTTTGAAAGATACAGAAAAATTGCGGATAAAGTTGGCGCATACTTGTTAATCGATATGGCTCATATCGCTGGATTAGTTGCGGCCGGATTACACCCAAACCCTATGGACTATGCTGACATTGTGACTACTACGACGCACAAGACATTGCGAGGGCCACGTGGTGGTATGATTCTTACGAATAGCGAAGAACTTGCTAAAAAAATTGACAAAGCTGTTTTCCCTGGTGTTCAAGGAGGTCCGTTAATGCACGTTATAGCCGCGAAAGCAGTATGCTTTAAAGAAGCTTTATCAGTTGATTTTCAACAATATCAAAAGCAAATCATTGATAACTGTAGAGTTCTTGCAAATGAGCTTACAAAACTTGGATATGTTTTAGTAGGTGGTAAAACAGAAAATCATTTACTTATTGTGAATGTAAAAAAATCAATTGGGATAACAGGTAAAGAAGGTGAAAAAATTTTAGATAAGGTGAATATCACGTGCAACAAAAATACTGTTCCCTTTGATGATGAAAAGCCCTTCATTACAAGTGGTCTTAGAATTGGTACTGCAAGTGTCACAACTAGAGGAATGAAAGAGAAGGAAATGATAGAAATTGCTCATTTAATTAACAAAGCATTAAAAAATAAGGAAAATGAAAACGCTCTTTTGGAAGTGAAAAAAGAAGTTTTGACCTTAACAAAAAAATTTCCTTTATAATATTAACATCAGATTAATATGATTATAATATTACCAAATAAATAGAAAGGCTATAACAAAAATAAGGAGTAAAATCAAAAAATGAAAAAAATGTCTGAGAAAACTTTTATTGCAATATGTTGTCTCATTGGAGGGATTTTTCCTATAGCAATATCCATTCTTGTAAAGTATAATGTTATACCATTATTTTTTGAGTTACCTATATTTGTAACAATGTTTACAATATGCGTATTCGTAGGCATAATAATAGACAAGTGTTACTATAAAAATGATTGGACCAAAAAACAAACTATATGTATAATATTGCTTGGCATTGTATTGGTTTTAACTACTATACTCGTTTGGATGTTTAAATAAAAATTAATTAATGTTCAAAAATAGTTAAATAAAAGTGAATTACTTAAGTTAATAAAAAATCTTCTATATGACAGATAGATAATTATTTATTGGGTTACGATTCATTTCATAAAAAAGGCAATGATGCCTTTTTTTAATTCATATTAGGGTAATGTTTTTTTGTTGCTTTAAATGCAAAAAAATGATAGAATGTATTGAAAATAGTAATTATTAACTATTTTTAAAAAATAAATAACAAGAAGGGTAGACATGAAAAAATTATTTGCATCATTTTTTATTTTTGTATTTACATTAACACTTGCGCTTTGTTTAGTTGGTTGTGCTAAACAATGCACTTATAGATTTGTTAATGAAAATGGAACAGTTTTATCAGAAGGAACAGGCAAAAAGGGTAGCACAATTGTTGCTCCTGCAAATCCAACTAAAGCTAGTACAGATGAATTCTCTTATGAATTTATCGGTTGGGATAAAGAAGTTGGAAAACTTGAAAGTGACATAACTTTTATAGCTCAATATAAAGAAGTAAAAAGAAAATACACTGTAAAATTCTTAAATCATGATGAAAGTGTATTAAAAGAAGAATCAGTTGAATATGGATCATTACCAACTGCTCCAGCTACTCCAACAAAAGCGGATACTGACGAATTCTCTTATGAATTTGTTGGTTGGGATAAAGAAGTTGTTGCAGTAACAGGCGATGTAACTTATACCGCAAAATTTGAACAAACAAAGAGAAAATATACTTATAAGTTTGTTAATTTTGATGGAAGTGTATTAAAAGAAGATAAGGTAGACTATGGTACACTACCTACTATACCAGCTAATCCTAAAAAGTCAGGAACTGCTGAATTCTCATATGAATTCATCGGTTGGGATAAAGAAGTTGTTGAAGTAACAGGCGATGTAGTATACACTGCTCAATACAGAGAAGTAAAAAGACAATACACTTACAAATTTGTTAATTTTGATGGAAAAGTATTAAAATCAGAAACAGTAGATTATGGAACATTACCAACTGCTCCTACAAATCCTTCAAGACCAGAAGATGAAAAACGTACTTATGAATTTATTGGTTGGGATAAAGAAATAGCTCCAGTAACAGGTGATGTAGTTTATACAGCTGTTTACCAATCTACAGTTAAGGAAATTAAATACACTGAACTTGCAGGAAAGAGAATCTCAATTTTAGGCGATAGTATTTCAACATTCTATCAAGATGGTTCACCGATGAATAGTTATTATGGTCAAGTTGGAAGATTCTATTATCCTACTTATTGTCAAGATGTAAGAACAGTTGATAAAACTTGGTGGGGTCAATTAATTAATAATACTAATATGATACTTGGCGTTAATAACTCTTGGAGTGGATCTACTGCTGTAGGAACAGATGAAAGTGCTGGTTGTAGCGATGCTAGAATTAATACTTTAATTCAAAATGGTAATCCTGATATTGTAATTCTATATTTAGGTACAAATGATTTATGCTCTGGCTTTAGCGTAGAAAGTTTCGTTGCCGCATATGAAATGATATTGTCAAAAATTTATAACTTATGTGCAACTCAAGTATATGTTTGTACACTTGGCTATACTGAATATACTGGAATGAAATATACTGAAGAAGGAAGAATAGCTTATAACAAAGCTATAAGAGCTTTTGCTGAAAAGCATAATCTTGGTGTTATTCCACTTGATGAATATGTACAAGAAGACAACTACAAATTATATTTAAATGACTATCTACATTATAAATATAAAGGAACTACACTATTATCACAAATTTTTGAAAAAGCAATTTGTGATTATAATTCAATTGAATATACAGGAACAATTGATGTAGAACATCCAGAACCAGAACCTAAAGGACGTGTTACAATTGGTGCATACAATTCTGGCGTATGGGACGAAAATGTGTATAAAAATAGTGCTATTTTATATTCATATGATTCATTAGGCAAAGGAAGTTCATATTTATACTATTACATTGTTAAAATCGTAAAAGAAGGCGATAATTACCGTGTAGTTGGTAAAAAAGATATAAATGTTGCTGAATCATTCGATAGTTGTGATTATTACATCATGATTAATTCAGAAAATCCTTCTAATCAATTCTTTAAGGATGTAAATGTAAATGATTTATTAACTATTACTGGTGATATTACAAGTGGAAATTGCACATTCACATTAGTAGAATAGGTTACGGAAAACACATTAGATGAAAACATCTAGTGTGTTTTTTAATAAAAAATAAAGTATTAATAATTTGCTTGAAATATCAACAAAAATATAATATACTTATAATATAGTAAAATAAAAAAAGGGAGGAACTAATATGAATTTAAAAGGATCTAAAACTGAACAAAATTTAATGACTGCTTTTGCAGGAGAATCGCAAGCTCGCAATAAATATACTTACTTTGCAAGTGTTGCCAAAAAAGAAGGATATGAGCAAATAGCATCAATATTTTTAGAAACTGCCGAAAATGAAAAAGAACATGCAAAATTATGGTTTAAAGCGCTAGGTGAATTAGGAAATACTAAAGAGAATTTGCTTGCAGCAGCTCAAGGTGAAAACTATGAATGGACAGAAATGTATTTAGAATTTGCCAAAACTGCTAGAGAAGAAGGCTTTGAGGCCCTTGCAAAACAATTTGAAGGTGTTGCCGCAATCGAAAAAGCTCATGAAGAAAGATATCGTAAATTACTTGAAAATATTGAAACCGCTCAAGTTTTTGCTAAGGCAGGTGTTACAGTATGGGTATGCCGTAACTGTGGTCATATTCATATAGGTGAAAATGCACCTACAGTATGCCCAGTTTGTGCTCATCCTCAAAGTTATTTTGAAGTAAAGGCTACTAATTATTAAATAGGTGAAATATGTTGGATTTATATGAAGCAGTAAAAAATTGTAAGTTAGGAGCATTTTTACGTACTTTTGAAAATCGTATAATCATTACTACACTAATTTTCTTTAAAAATTATGATGAAAGTGTGGCCTTATATATTGAACCAACTGATGAAGAAAATACTTACATTATAAGCGATTGCCATTCTGTTACTGACTATTGGGAAACAATGTATATTAATCCCGATGATTTTAAAGAACAAATATCAAAAATAGGAATAAATTTTGAAGATAGGTGTTTTAATTCCAAAATATATGCTACTAATGAACAAGATTTACATAGTTCAATTTGGCGCTTTATTGAAAAATTATTTTTACTCGCAAATATTGAGTTACTAAAATAATTTACAAAAAGATGAAAATGGCGTATTAAGGTGCAATTTTGACAATGAGGAATTCGAAATTGATGTATCTTTTGCAAAAACAATAATTGATTATATTGACAACGATAGAATAATAGGAAAGTTTGATGGTGATTCAAATACCGAAAGATATTTATTTTATAAATTAGGTAATAAACTATATTATGATTATGTATCTATAGAAGACACGGATATTGATGATTTAGAAGAAGTATTGTATGATGAATTGGATTGGAGTTATCCGTTTGATATGGAACCAACAGATGATGAATGTCAAAAATTCAAAGAAGCCCTTGAATATTATATTTCTAGTAAGCAAAAAAAGAATGTATAAATTTCTTAAAAAAAGTCTAAAAAAGTAATATCATAAATTATATAAGACAAAATAATATAAAAAATAGATATTGCTTATTAAGAAACATTTGTTATTTTATGCTATATTATTATTTTCTTATAGGAAATATTTAACTAGCAAAAAAGAAAAAGAGAAGAATAAAAAAGAGGATAATTATGAAAAAAGGGATAAAAACACTAATAATAGTTGCCGTAATATTTGTGGTGGCAATAGTTGCATTTTTCGTTAATGGTATATCAATTTATACTCAATCATGTGTTTTTTCAACAAAATATTATGCTGAACCACAAAGGGCATTTGAAAAAGAATATACTCCTTCAGCGGTTACAGAACCAATTGAAATAAAAAATGATATCTATTTATATGATATTGATGAAAATAATGCTATCTATTTTGCAATGACAAAAAGTGGTGATTTACTTGCTAGTGATATGCACAAGAAAAATGGTAAATATTTTAGCTTAGGTAATTATGCGTTATATGATTTAAATGACTTAACAGAAACCTTTTCTACAGGGGCTAAAGAACAAAAACTATATGGTAATAATGGTAAATTTACAACTACTTGTAAATGGAAGGTAACAATAGATGAAAATAGTGAAGAAAATAATGAAAGAATAAAAATATACGATTACAAAATAGAGGGTGTTGAGTATCATCTCTATTTAATAATATTAAAGTAATTGTTTATAATTGTATGGAACAAGAGATTAATAAATTAATTGAAAAATTTAAACCTTTGATTACTAACATAATATTAGAAGATAGAAAATACTTTTCATTTACTAATATACCTAATTGGTGCTTTTTTGTTGATGAAGATATTAGCAAAGTAGCTATATTTTTAGAAAAAGAAAAATTAATAAGAATCAATTTATGTTCATGTGAATATGCATATTCAACTAATAACTTTCACATGATTGAATATTTTTTCTTACATGAAATAAGACACTATTTTCAATATCAAATGGTAGAAGATTATCAAGCAGGAAAAGAAACCATAGTTAAAAAGCAACACATTGAAAATTGGCAAAAGGATTATAACAGCTACATTTTACCGAATAATCAAGATGGTAGTACAAATGATGAATATTTCTTTCAATCAATTGAAATCGATGCTTTTGTTTATAGCTATGCAACAATGAAGTATAAATACAAAAATGTTGATGATTTATATGTGCCAAAGCAATACAATCAATTCTTTTATGATATGGTAGATAAAGT